>WLWD01005989.1_pt1 | contig 244709 bp, 177 predicted proteins | sample 6712731 | NCBI WGS metagenome assembly WLWD01 (sample SAMN12718690, study PRJNA576275) | sponge metagenome | isolation source: marine sponge | host: Mycale hentscheli | place: New Zealand: South Island, Marlborough, Capsize Point | collected 2014-11-01
TGGGTGAGTGAAGCAGTGAGGATGTATTGAGTGAGTGAAGCAGTGGGGATGTATTGAGTGAGTGAAGCAGTGGGGATGTATTGAGTGAGTGAAGCAGAAGCAGTGGGGATGTATTGAGTGAGTGAAGCAGTGGGGATGTATTGGGTGAGTGAAGCAGTGAGGATGTATTGGGTGAGTGAAGCAGTGGGGATGTATTGAGTGAGTGAAGCAGTGGGGATGTATTGGGTGAGTGAAGCAGTGGGGATGTATTGGGTGAGTGAAGCAGTGGGGATGTATTGAGTGAGTGAAGCAGTGGGGATGTATTGAGTGAGTGAAGCAGTGGGGATGTATTGAGTGAGTGAAGCAGTGGGGATGTATTGGGTGAGTGAAGCAGTGAGGATTTATGGGTGATTGAAGCATGGGGATGTATGATTGAAAGCAGTGAGGATGTATTGGGTGAGTGAAGCAGTGGGGATGTATTGGGTGAGTGAAGCAGTGGGGATGTATTGGGTGAGTGAAGCAGTGGGGATGTATTGGGTGAGTGAAGCAGTGAGGATGTATTGGGTGAGTGAAGCAGTGAGGATGTATTGGGTGAGTGAAGCAGTGAGGATGTATTGGGTGAGTGAAGCAGTGGGGATGTATTGAGTGAGTGAAGCAGTGGGGATGTATTGAGTGAGTGAAGCAGTGAGGATGTATTGGGTGAGTGAAGCAGTGGGGATGTATTGGGTGAGTGAAGCAGTGAGGATGTATTGGGTGAGTGAAGCAGTGAGGATGTATTGGGTGAGTGAAGCAGTGGGGATGTATTGCACATGTAATGTGTCTTAGCATAGAGTAATAATTTGCTTATTGTAATATATTATATATTCCAATTCCTACCGTGCATGAAATGTGATTGTCACGTAATTTGTTGTGTGTTGTTGTTTTTAGTTTGTTGTTGTTGTAAATAACACACTTCATGTATTTGTTTAGTTTCATGAGGTTTTATCATTATCGGATTCCTCGAGAGAACCTTCTGAATCGGACAGGGGACGTCACGCCTGAAGGGAAATATGTCACCCCATACAAGGACCCCAACAAGCGGTATGGGGCCACCATCGGTGCTCTCTCCAGCGGAAGAGTCGGTATTACCAACATGGGAGTCACTTTCCTGCTCAGTGCCCTGACTATATCTATCAGGTAAAGGGTAGTCAAAATATAATGTATATTCCATTGATATACTGTTAACTCGAGTGTACCAACAGTATACCAGTGGTGGGTTGTATGTCAGATGACTGAGGTTCTACTGTACTTGACACTCATAAGCAATTTATGCATGTTTGGTGAATCTATCTATTCTGATGCCTACAAGGACTAATTGGGTCAATATCTGATAATGAGCTGGTAGCACATATTACGTTAGAGCAAGAAAAATGTCCACTTGTTAACATATTGTATAATATATATTTACATATATATACATAAGGATTAGACAAACAAGAAAAATACACAGTTGTTGATATATATAGGTTATACATTGAATACCGTGAAATATCACTCACCTGTCGGAAGTACCGGATAGACGAGTAATTTTCTCAGTATTCAATGTATAGCCTATTTATCATGTACGCTTGCGCTAACCAATTCTTAGCAACAACATTTTGAAACATGTAACTGAATTACTAAACTTCTGATCAAACGTATTGCTGAAGATACTTCATTACTGGGGTTTTTCAACAATGAAGTCCTTAAAATGATTGAGACAGAATTCGAACACTACCAGGGACTTACTACGGACAGGATTGATGCTAACCCAGCTCATGATGGAGGACAAACGGAGGAATCACTGAATTTTGTGTGTTTAAAGAACTGGAAATGTTTGTTGACCAACAATAAAAAAAATTATAATACAAAACAGAAGACAATATCAGATTTGAGGAACTTGGAAATAGGCGAAATACCCCCAACTGAATAAGACCGTTTATTAGGACGTTTTTTTTTAAATGAAGTGAGAGTATCTGGCTCATACAGTGTATTATCACTCTTCCTTACTTTATAGAAAGTTTGGACCGTCATTTGTCCCAAGAATTATGCAAGCCGTACAGTATCCACCGAGACATCAAGAGTGCATCCTAGAGGAAAAAATTGAAAGCAGCTCGACTGGTGGCTTGCCTCACAAAATAATATACCGGAAATTCAAATTATTCCATTAACTGGACACAAAAATCTGCAAAAGTCGCAACAGTTATAAAAAGGCCTCATAAGAACAACTAAGCATCTACCCACGCCGTCCGCCATGCTCATTCCCACAAATATTCAACCATAGTACCTGCCAATGTGAATGCCTGAAACCAGTTTCAGTGTGCATCAAGCCACAGATTTTTTTCATGTCTTGAGCTCATGCAGGAAGCCTGACTGAGCCTTCATTTTCTAGTGCTTCATCAAGTGGTACTGCAAATCAAGACTTAACGGCTCAGTCCTTGTTTGCTGGAGCAACACTCACTGGTTGCACAATTAGCTAATATTGGTTTCCAGTACACTGATATATAAAAGAATAACACATTTAGATATGTCAAAATGATGTATTCTTATTTACCATGAAAATTTATTATGAAAACAGAAAAATTGGAAATTAACCCCAAGGGGACACAATACACGTTTAGAATGCCAAAGGGGACATGATATGGTAAATATAGGATAGTTTGATTGATTTACTAGATTTTGTCCCCTGAAGAGCAGATTCGTTCCCTCTGAAGTAGTTTGCCATACTCCAAGGCCTCACTCTTGTTGTTAATGTTTCCAGGTATTCGGCAGTTAGGAAGCAGTTTGGACCAAGCCAAGGTAAAGAAGTTGCCATTCTGGACTACCAGTTACAAGTATGTTGCCAGTAAAGCAATCACAGTGATCACTGTATTATACTTGAACTGTGTCTTTACAGCAATACAGACTCCTTCCATACCTGGCTGCAGGGTATGTCTGCTTGAATTTCGCCAATGTCTTGCTTGACGATTTCGTGATCTTCTTCGGAGGAGTTGTGCTTGGAGACAAAACTGAGAATCACGTGAGTTCAGATGGTATTAATAAAAGAAGGTGTGTCTCAATTTTTGTAGTCAAGTTTGCCATACTTGGATGTATATGAATAGGATCTTCGTACACTCATTTACATACCTACTCATTGATTCAGTCATTCTCGGCTGAAATAATTATAATAATAGCAAATATTCATTTTAACTGTTAGAATGAGAAAAATTTGCTATTATACCTATTCATTGTTTCTATAATTTATTCCATATTTCTAATTTATGTGCACCACTTTAACTCAGAGGGCTGAGTTTTTTTTTTTTTTTTTTTTTTTTTTTCCTCCTCATATTTGTTATCCAAGGTCACTGGTACAACACATGTATAATTAATACATTTTTCATTGACTTCCTTAGGCTGAGTTGGGGAGAGAGATTCATGCCATCACATGTGCCAGCAAACCTCTGACGGGGTTCTTAGCTCGTAATGGCATCCAGGAGAGCAGGGAGGCGTGCGGCGGACATGGATACTTGGAAGGTTGGTTGATATCTTGAAGTACTCAACCACATTCTCACTGGTGCTTAGAGAAGTGGAGATTGTTCATATTCAACTGACACCTGGTTAAAATCCTTATTGGCACAATCAATTGGCGCCTTAAGGACCAGACACTTCCCACAGCTCAAAATGCGTGTGACTCTGAAAATAGATAAAGTAGCTAAAACCTGATAACTACTTCTTTGCATGACTTTTTGCTGTGCTATAGAGTTGAATAGAAGCTCACCTTTGGTTAAACATATTAAACATACCATTTGTAAAAACTGCTATTATCAAAACAAAAAACAAACAAAAAAATTCGTAGGTAAGGATCACACTTTGTATGGGTAAAGATTGCCATGTAAAGAATCTCAGACTAGAGGCAGCCAGATAAGAGAAGGATTGAGTGTACTAGGTTAAGACAGTGTAGTGTCAAAGTTAGTTTTGTTATTAGGTGCACTTTTGTGTTGTTTGTATGTGTAGTAAATAGACTGGGAATGCTAAGGAATAACAATGACCCAAACTTGACTTACGAAGGAGATAACAATGTGCTGTTGCAGCAGACTGCCAACTACCTCATGGCCTGGTATACCAACAAACAGAAAGGTAAGAACACTCGCGGCAAAGTTATGACTGGACATCCCTGGTCTGTGACCACTAATGCAATTCATAAGATCATAAGACATAGTTTATTTTTGTTAGTTTGTTGGGTTTTTTGTGTGTATGTGTGTTTGTTTATTGGTGTGTTTTTTTTTTGTTTACTGTATAGTGTGATATTCATCTTTTAGTTAATGCCAATCTAGCAATTATCTGGCATTATGAATTTTTGCCTTAATGATTTTACTTATTATTTATTGTTGTTGTTATTATTATTGTTGTTGTTGTTGTTATTATTATTGTTGTTGTTACTATTATTGGCAAGCGAGACACTATCAGGGGTAACACAATTGAAAATCGGGATATTTTTTTGTTTGTTTCTATATTTGTGTGGACATATGTATGTCATTTGTACTTTGACCCTCACATACTTTTGTGTTAACTCGGTGGTTGACCCCCGTCCCAAGTTTCACTGAACAGAATCCTCTGGTTTATCTATCATTACCCATATCATCCAATGGAATTGAATTGTTTACCGCTTTGAATTTTCTTTTGCTGGTGCAGTTAAAAATTACAAAGTTACCAGAGCTCATTTTCTATTCAATGAGTGGCAGTGGTAAGTTAATGCCCTATTTTGTCACATTTATACGCCTTACGCACAGGGATGTTCCTTACTTGAAAATCTATTGTCCAATCGTCTAACCACGAAGGTAAGTCTTGTGTTGGTATGCCACAAGACTTTAAACCATATACAGTAGGAGACAAAAAAAAGTTTCAAATTCCGTTCCGTAGTACGGCCGTAAAACGGTAGTTTTTTAACCGTAGTTTTTATCGTTGCGTTCCGTACCGTTTGGACACAACGGCCGACACCGTTTAATAAAACGGTTAAGCTTTTCCGTCGATTCACAGATATTTTCCAGCTAGAAACTCTTCCATAGCTATATCAGCAAGTTAAGGCCTTGTATTGACCATTAAACGCTACGGGGATAGTGCAAAAAAGATCGTACAAAAATTTAACTTGCTTCAATAAAGCTGCAGACTGAAGTTCCGACGGGCACAGAGCTATAACGAGGTCCGCATTTTGTAGATCTTCTGTTAGCTACCGATGGACCTCCAGCAGTAAAAAATCTAAGCCCGAGGAGGCCCTAACATCGAGAAAACGTCGATACTGTACGGTGGTCGAACTAACAATTCTCCGCGAGACAACTCCGAATAGGACGGCTTCAAAATTTTTTAACTCGAAAAGCTCCGCCTCTCGAACCTGTAAACAAAAAATCGGAACGTTTTATTGGATAAACGATTTTTTATATTTCTTTGAGCGAGACATACGGTGAACAAGAAAGATTAAAACGGTAACGCGGTCTAATAGAACGGCCGTTTTTTCCCCGTTTTGTAATCGTGCAACGGCCGTTCTACGGAACGGAATTCGAAACATTTTTGTCTTCTACTGTATACGTAATTTTTTAAAACTCGACTGTTTTTTTTGTTTGTTTGTTTGTTTTTGTTTTTTGTTGTTGTTTTGTTTTGTTTTTTTAGTGGCTGGAAAGTTAGGAATTAAAATTAATGAACAACACTATAGTTTTATACTAGGCAGGCTTGCTCGCCATTTGTGCTCAAGCACATAACTATCTAGTTATTACTATTACCTACATGCACTACTTTTCAGGCAGCTGTCTTATACTTGTGCTTCACTTCACTGTGTGTTAGGTAAGGTGATATCATCGCCTCTGGGCAGTGTTGACATTCTGAATGACTATGAGCTGATACTGCAGAAATGTTTTTCTTCAACTAGTAAACTACTTACATGCCAAGGTATATACTTAAGTTTACTGAGGTGGGTTATGTTTCTCTTGTTGTCAAGAGCAAAACACTGTGTTGTGTGAGAAATCCCATATGTTGACACTTTAAGAGTTACAGTAGGGGTAAAAAAAGTTCCCATTGAGTCGTTTGTGTGAGAATTCCCATATGTTGGCTTATTTATTAAACCCTCTTGCTGTGAATTGTCAGAGAAGTTATGTCGTTATGGCTAAGTTACTGCAAATACATACATATTTCAATACTGGACTATCTGTCGCTAATTCAGAGTCCAGTATATTTGTCTTCTAAAATACCTGGTTTTCTTCACTGAGCAACTCCCAGTCTAGTGCTAAAATGGCCCCTGTATGCTTACACCTTCTAATTCACTAGAAATACCATCTCGACTGCAGAAGTTGCTGTTAATAGGTCTACTCTACCCTGCACTTGCTAGTAACCTTAAATATATTATGGTGTGGAGTTTGAACTTCACTTAACAATTGTTGAGCTAACTTCTGGAGACTATAGTGAACGATTGGTGCAATGTATACAAAAAGAAACAACAACTTCCTGAGGTGTTACTTCAAACTGTCGTGCGGTAGTTGTGATGTTGAAAGATTGTAGTCAGGAGAGACATCGGATTCTTTCAATTCATATATCACTTTTTCCACAAACTAATTTTTGTTTGTTGAGAGTTTGAAGTTTCAGTGGGTGGGAGAAAGTACAATAATGGTGGGTGTGACCTTAGTTGCAAACAGTATGTATTAGCAGTACATGTGTACAATTTTGTTGTACTGGTATGTTGATATATAGATGTGTTAAAGGCATACGAGTGGCTCTTGTGCTATGTGTGGGTGGAGAGTAGGAAAAAGCTGGATCAAGAACTGGCATCTGGGAAGGTGAGTGGTACACACACATTTTTATTGTAGTACTCCCAACTATTTAATTACCTTTTTCCTAATGTAATGAGTGCTAAGCAAGTCTACTTTCAATTGTCTATTATCAGATTTACTTAAGCCAAATGTCAATAGGCCAGTTGCGTTTATCGACTACGGAATTTAATTAGCGTGACGTCACACTTGGATGCCCTGGATCCAAGTGCTAATGTATTGATTTCAATGGGGAAGGGACGGTTCCAGCATTTTAAACTCCCGTAGCGCGCTAGATTTACGGCAGAATCTATTTAAATGACAACCATTGAAAAGTTGAAAACGAGCTGGGTTTTTTTGGTTATTGAACTGGAGAACAACGAGCAACGATAGGCGAGTTATACTTCATTTTAGTGGGATGCCCGGTCAGAGATGTCGAATCTGTGCAAACAGTCAGGTGAAGGATCCTAGTATATCTTTTCATAGATTTCCCAGGGACCCTCTGGTAAGAGGGAAGTGGCTGGAGGTTTTTCAGTTGTTAGAGAGCGACTTAAAACCCAGCACGAGAGTCTGCTCCAGACATTTTCCTGATGGAAATGTTAAGAATTTACCAAGTATGAGTATAGGTAAGTACAGCATTTGGATTTTCTGTGTAGCATTGTCTAGGTCACTGCTACAGTGCTGTTACTAGCTAGCATATATTGATTGAAGTCATAATCTATTATAGCACTACTGTTTTACTGGTATTAGCTAATAAAGGCTGACCTACCTTTTATGTTACAGCAGGGTAAAAACCTTGGAGTGAGACAAAATTTGGTTGCTGATCACCCGTACATAATTCAATATAAGTATTTTGTATTATTCATGGTATAACATAGGTAGACGATTTGCGTCACCTGCTAAGCCTGGAACCAGAGCAGAGCGTGCCAAAGGAAGAGCTGATGAAAAATATATCAGGGAGCACAGTTTGACTCCATCTACAAGTTCTCGTGCCAGTAGATCTATTACTCCTTTTTTGTCACCATCAGAGCCATGTTCTACAACTACATTTGCCGCATCAGATGATCTAGGAACAGCTCACAGTGGGGAGGACACTCACAAGGAATCTGAGGTGATGGATGCAGTTTTATTGGCTCGCATTGAAATGCTAGAAAGTGAGAATTTAAAACTAAGGAAAGAGTCCCTCACAAAACAGCATTTTCGTATTGAAGATATTCAAGATGATGATAAGCTTATATCCTTTTATACAGGATTTGTTTCGTTTATGGTGTTTTCTGCTTTTTTTGAGTTTTTGGGCCCAGTTGTTCATCACCTTAATTATTGGGGGTCAAAAGAAAAAACTTCTAACAGAAGTCGTCGTCGCAAATTGGACTCCAAAAATCAGCTCTTTCTAGTTTTAGTAAAATTGAAGCTTAATTTAAAACTTTCAGATTTATCGTATAGATTTGGATTGTCAACGTCTCAGATATCTCGTTACATAACTACATGGATTTGCTTTTTATATCACCATCTAAAGGAAATAGACTGGATGCCGTCAGTAAAGCAGGTTAGAGGAACTTTACCGACTGTCTTTCGTGAAAAGTTTCCATCCACGTATGTGATCATTGATGGTAGCGAAGTGTTTATTGAGACCCCGTCTGATTTAGCTATGCAGTCCTCAACATGGAGTCAATATAAACACCACAACACTGTTAAATTTTTAGTTGCATGTACTCCTAATGGAGCCATATGTTTTGTCTCTCCAGTCTACGTAGGTTCTATATCCGATGTTGAGCTTACCAAAGTAAGTGGCTTCCTTGATACACTTAAAGACAAGCCAGGTGTGTCTGTCATGGCTGATAAAGGATTTACAATAAGAGATCTGCTGCAAAAAATTAATGTAAACCTAAACATACCTGCATTTCTTAATGAAAAACAGTTATCAGCTGAAGATGTCGATAAAAGTAGAAAAATAGCTTCAGTCAGGATTCATGTTGAACGTGCCATTGGAAGAATAAAAACTTTCCAGATCTTGAAAGGAATGATTCCAATCTCTATGGCTCGATTAACTAATCAAATTATTTTCGTGTGCTGTTTTTTAACTAATTTTTTTCCAGCTCTGGTACCATTATCTAGAAGTAGCAAGGAGGAAAGTGTTGAAGAATACTTCCAAAGACTCTCTGATTCAGAAATTTCGGATATGGACTCAGATTCTTCATCTGAGTAGCTAATAAATCATTCTGTATAACTTTTTTTTTTAATTTAATATAAATAATAAGATTTCATAAAGAAAGATTCCTAATGGGAAGTCCAAGTACATGTACAGGGCTAACTAACTCGGGGGCAACACAGTTATCATAAAAATGACATAGTTTCGGTAATAATTTGTCTGTCCAGTACTCTTGATTGAATAAAATATGTTGAACGCTTATTCCCTTCGATGTAAACACCACAAAGTCACACCAAGGGCGTTCTCCGATTCCCATTTGACCTTGCACTTGAGCATAGTAAGAATGTGTTTCCTTTAAAAGCATTTTTCCACCACTTACTGTACAGTAAAATTCACGATTGCTGCATGCGTCCATAGGTGTAACATTTCTGCACGAGTACGGACATTTTATTTCAAGAAATCCGTAAGGTTCATTTACATTAGAAGGGTCATATACTGCTCCATCAGGTGAAGCTCCAAGGAAACTGTAGCTGGGGTTAACAATGACTCCAGATGGGGCCACAACAAGGTCTGTTTTACCCAGGCTATGCTGATATTTAATATATTCCAAAGCATGCTTTTCATTTTCTATTCCATAATTTATAGCTGGAGTTGATAATGACTTCGGTTGAATAATCCTTAATACCAAGCTATCTGGAGGTGTGTCTGCTTTGCGGGAAAGAACTGCACCGAACAAAGATGATGTTATGCGATATCTTCGCACTGAAAACCAAAGATCTGATTTTCGTTGGTCCCGTGTGTCTTGTTCTATTTCACGAGATTTCTCAGATGTAATCTTGAGAGTCTCCTTAAATTGTAGAATGGTATCTTTCAATGTTGACTTGCCAGGAATACTAATGTCATCAGAACTCAATTCATCACTTTGGAACTGAGAGTCAAACAATAGGGAAACACAGAGTTGCTCCCCTTTCAATTTTCTTAGCAAATCTGGAAGAGACCGTGATGATGCTCCTTGAAATGATTCTGGCCGGGGATCAAAATCTTCTACTTGCCTGATCTTCTTCTTGTTAGGCTTCGCATAATCGTGCTTTACAAAAGTAGCATCTGCAATGCGCAATGTACTCTCCTTGCGTTTCTTAGGAGGTTTCCAACGACATGGCTGTGAAGTGCAGGGTAAAGATTCCTCATCACTATCTACGTCCTGCAATGGTGATCTGAACGCTGAAGGAACATGGAGAGCTGACAATGCATGGAGTAATGCTGATACATGGGTACAGCTTGCTGATTTACTAAGGCAAAAATATAAAATAATAATAATAAAATTGATATCCTACAAGATAGTTGTGAAACACATACCCTGCAGCACATTCACACGTAGCTAATTTGATACAAGCTACATCTCCTTCACGTGCCAAAAAAATATATGTATTATAGACTCCAGTCTTCATTGATGGCTTCATCTTGCTCCTCACGTGGCAGCATATTGGATTGTTGGTGTTCACTTGCAGTTCATCAACTCTACCGGAAGCCCAGTGTGTGTAGCCACGGGACAATGCACGAAATGCACCCTGCTCACCAATACGGCCAACATGTCCAGCCAAGTAGGTGTACACTAAACCTATTGCATAAAAATAGTAATAATAATAACAGAAGCAACAACAATAATAACATTAAAACAATTATAATAACAATAATAATTAATGATTAAAAAAAAAAAAAAAGCCAGCTAGACTTTACCTTGGGAGACACGAGGAATGGAATCAGCAAGTGTCTGGTAATTTTCTTCTGTTACTGTTGTCCATCCGGATACTGGTGGAGTTGGAACAGATGGAAGTACTACTTGCTTGCCTGATTCACTTAGTCTCTTATATTTTTTATAAAGAAATGAACCATCCACATCTACAACTGCTACTCCATCAGACTCTTCTTTTCTAATTCTATACCATGAATCATCAAGAGTCTGAAAAAAACAACTATAAAAGTAGCTAAGAGGAGCTCACCTATCAACCAAGTCCTTTTTCCTGTTAGAAGTAGGAACCTTGATGCCTCTACACAGCAGCCACCAACGTAGAGCAGCGACAGGGTGCTTATCTAATGGCTCGGACAGCTCAGCTCCAGGGATGTCTGCCGCTGTTAGCACAACTTCTTCCATGGTTGTGGAGCACCCCTCTCCCCCACTTTGAACACTCATATCTATCGAACCACTTGCTCTAAAGCTACAGAACTTGTCTTGATCTTCACACTTTTATTCAAAATTTCATTTGACACACATAAATAGAACAGCAAGTCAAATATGCCAAGTGGCGGCGGCGGCGGGAGTTTTAAACTCTCCAGTTGCAGATCTTCCATAGACTCCAATACATTTTTCGTGGGCATCCGGGCATCCAAGCGTGACGTCACAAACCAATTAACATTCCTATCCTTACACGCAAGTGGCCTATTGTTTCACCATGCCTACTGAAGTCTTACTTGGTTTAAACAAAAGCTGGTCACAAAGTGTTAATTTCCACTGTGGATGATTTATACTACTAAATCAAGAGAGAATTCATCTTTGTGTGCAATAAGGCTTCAAACAAATTAGTTTGCGTTTTTTTGTTTGTTTTTTTTGTTTTGTTTTCTCATTCTTTTGTGATTATAGGATCCTTTTTTTGCCAAAGAAGACAGCATGGTGTTCCATTCACACACACTGGGGCTAGTCTTCATTGAGGTGAGATGAAGTCTTAGAAACGTATGGGTATTATTATTACACAACATCCTAGCATTATTACTAAAACCTCGTATACCCTAATACATCCTTTATAATTGAAGGTTTTTGAGAAATGAAATTAAGAAATTGAGATGCGGTAAAGTTTATGTATTTAAAACTCATGAAGGTCTACAATTCTACACCTTCCTGACAAAATAACTTCTTTCCGTTTGTTTATCATCAGCATCAGCATCATCATCATCATCATCATCATCACAGTGACATTTTAATATGATGAAAAGTTTTCTTTTATGTTGCTGTTTTTAAGTTTTCTAATCGTAGGTGCACTCGTGCGAACTACACATTAAGTTATCATTAATTTTGTTTTTTGTGTTTGCCAGTATCTTGTCCTTAAAAAATATTGCGAGTTCCTTGAGGAGGCCCCAGAAGAAGGAGGATTGAAGTCTGTACTGACGCGACTGGGGAACTTGTATTCTGTCTGGGCACTCAACAATCACATAGGACTGCTCTATCAAGGTAAGCACGTGGCACTGTCATACAGAATTGAAGTTCTCTATTTGTTATGAATTTTTTTTTTTAATTTAATCTTAATGTCCATGTTTATTTCAGGAGGCTACTTCAGTCGTCCCCAAGATGTCCGAGTGCTTAAGGACTCCATCTTGGAATGGTGTTCACAGGTGAGATTATGACCAAAGGGGGGGGGGGGGGGGGGGGGGGGGGGAATTACCATTGAACGGCATGTTATAACTGTCCCTTTACCAGTTGAAAGATGAGGCTGTATCACTGATTGATGTGGTTGCTCCTCCTGACTATATTCTAGGATCCCCTATAGGTCACAGCAATGGCAAGGTAAGCAAAGATTCTATACCATAGCTTTTCTCAGTTATATATGAGTAGCTCCGAGTATCAATAGTACGAACATGTATATTTATGTACTATTATTAGTGGTGTGTGTATATGGTACCACTACTAATGAACAATTGTCTAGTTTCATGTACATTCTCAATATATACTCAGAACAATGAGCCACGAAAAGAGCTCACTATGAGCTAAAGCCGTTCATCAGCACGAATACTATAGTTGCTCTCCTAGTTTTCATGAAGGCTAAGTGTAGTGTCTGGTAGCTTACTGAAGCCACGTAAACATATCAATAGGCTTGAATTTATATGATAGTGTTATTAATGCAATCACAACTATGGTAAGCCTTTATTCTGTACTTTTGGCAATAATGGTGTGCTAGGTTTATGAGAATCTCTACAAAGCCTTTGTGGAGCACCCTGGAGCAATGGAAAGACCTTCATACTGGAAAGAAGTGGCCAATTTAAGAGAGCTCGAAGTTGGAAGCAAGCACCATCTTGTTAACTCTAAATTATGACCTATTCAATTATGTTATTCCATAAACTACCCATTGAGTTTTGTTTCATCACAATATTTATCAAGTTAGCCAGTTGGTACAGGGTCATACATTTTAAAGCTACTAATAGAATTTTTTTTTTTTTCTTATGAACACAGGTGATATGGAAAAATACTGCCCGAAACTAATTAAACACACTATTAGATGTATAGCTACTTCTTGTGTGTTGGTATCAGCTAACTCTAATATTGATTCAGTCATTCTCGGCTGAAATAATTATAATAATAGCAACTGTATGGTTGAGGGTGATAACTTAGGACTTAACTTAAAATTAACCACAAGTCGTCAACATCGCACAAATTCCTGACAAAAGGCTATGACAAATACATATCTGTCTTTTGGCATCCTTTGTGTCAATCCTGCAGTATTGATCGTGGCTTTTAAATAAATTAATAAAAGCTGATGAAGCAGGTTTCCCACTTTACAACTTGAGCCAACTTGTTCACTATTTTCACATGATTAGTGTCTTACTAGAATTGACTATCTAGTCAGAGCTACAAATAACAACCTTTTGTAATACGTGTAGATGTTCCAATATATACAATTCCATTGTAACAATAAAATAATTGAATTAGGTGTGATGACATAGGTATGTTTCAAAACCATCTGCAAGAACTATGACAACTATGTAAACAATTTCTTTTTCTGAAATGCAAGACCAAAATGGTTTCAATCAAAGTTATGACAATTAAGTTAAAGTTGTTCTTTACTTCGTTTTTGGGGACTATAGTGAAATAGTACTCACTGGGGCGTGCTTAACTGCAGTTGAGATCAAGATAAATTTAACTACACTAGTTCCCACACTTCTCTTTAACTAGGGCTCACCAAGGACACAACAAATGCAAAGTTAGTAGGAACACCAAATACTGTAGATGCTGGTTGCTAAGTACCCCTTCTTTATAAAGTGCTGCTTCTTGTAGCACCAGTCTTTTTCCAGGCTTTTAACACTTATATTTGCTGCTGGCTGCATCTCATCAATTTTGACCTCCACTAAAGAATTAAGTTTGATATGCACGGTACACTCAAGTGGCAGCAATATTATAGGACAAGCTCTTTTGTACATTGATCACATAAATGTATTGCACCTGAAGATCTATAGTACATATCATGAGCGCAAACATAATTTACAGCTTAAAAAGTAGAAAAACACTTGTTGCATAGCTATTTGTTGTTTTGGTTGTTTTATTCCCAGCATTCTAATTTGTAAGCTTTGCAGTAATAATTCAAGCTGAAGCCACACAATAGCCTTAGTTAAAAACAAAACAAAACTAAACCATGCTATACTGACATCTTTTCAAGCGTATACATTTCAGTTTGCAAGCCACACACCTCTAAATAGTGAACTACAAATTTAACAGTCTAATCTATATCCCTTTGATTCCCTGAAACTAGGTTTAGTGTACCCCTTATCATGTCTAGAAGAATGCCTTAGTTATAAATGCGGCTCCACACTTCTGACTAGTTACATAATCACCAAATGTTTATCATGTTTTCATTTGATCACTTTATGTGTAATTATGATGTATAGACATATATAAAATATATACTGGATAGTAAGTTAGTTGGCCTAACTTTACTCTGTCTTATTCACATAGATTAGGTCAGATAAAACTCCCCATCTCCTGTGTTATGTCTAGGGAATGCCTTAAACACTGCTTGAGCACCCCCACTTATGATACCCAGCAGCAAGGAAATAAGGGCTAAATATAAGATGCGGGACTCAACAGTAAGTGGACACCCGAAACTGCTGTTACAATACTGACCATCAGAATGAAATGGTTTCATCTTTATGTCATAATCAAACTAAACACAAATGAATTGTATACTGTTCAATACATTAAACCAAGAGAGAGAAACACATACTATAGGATCTTTATACCAATTAGCTAGACCATCCTATATATGCAATCAATTATTGCTTCCAGAAAATGTTTGCAGAAGAGAATAAAGAGTGACAGCACATTTTTCCATTCAATGTTGCATGGCGATGGGAAAGAAAGCCTACATGTCATTACAAGTATTTGGGAACTTTAAAGAGTAGACACACCATAAGCAGTTTGGGCTTTACATAATGGCTTTTATGAAAACTAAAACCTCACACTCATAAAGTTGGCTCCCTATGTATGCTGACCAAGCAATGACACTTAACTCAGTCATATCATCATTACCACTAGAGTGTTTCTGTCACTCTGTGAGCAGGTGCAACACATGTTGTAAGGCATCTGTGCTAATGGATGTGTGTCTAGCATTGAACTTCTGTTGTGATGCCAGTAAATGGACTATCTACCCACTCGCTCAGAATTATATAATTTGGTAACTACACCGTTCTCACAGATGAAATGGCAAATAACTTATTGATACAACAAATAGTAATAATAAAAATAATAACTAACTAACATTAAGTAGGATATCTAACACATAGTTCATAAAATTCATAAAAATTTCTCTAACTTTTCTTCAGAAACTTGTCTTGCTAAAAGACTCGACATAAAATTTATAAATATATAACCACAATGTTTACAGTCTGGCTGGATGTTGAGCTTTCGCTAGCAGACGCTACATCTGTGACAACTGTGAACAAAGCTCAGTGTCACTTCCAAAGCTTAAATTTTCAGGAAAAACAAGCAGTAAAATCCTATTTTTCTGGACAATATGCAGAGCCTTCCCCACACTTTCCCTGGATTTACTATGAAATCACCTAGATGTCTTGCATAGGAATGAAGTGCATAAAGTATGTATTTTAGGACATCCTAACGCATGAGAATACCATATCTTTCACAATCCCATCTCCTTTCCCTCCATGTTAAAATTAGATACAATAAAGTGATGAAACACTATGGTAAGAACTTCCTGTAATTGTTATATAAGCAGATAAATTCACAAAATACTACCTACTAGACAAAAATAATAGTACACACTCATTTAACACTTCTCTCCTGGCTTTGGCTGTTCTAGGCGAAATGTAATCATCTCCATGTCTATATCATAGTAGGAATTTTCGTCATACTGAAAATATTCTGGAACTTTGTACACACTCTTTGTAGTAGAATCTGTGATTACAACAACAACAAAAAATGCACTAATAAAGCAACCCTAAAATGGTATGTAAAATTAGTCACTTGCTTGGATGTTACTACAGACTAACCAAATTTGCTCATGTACAATTTTCCTTTAAGCTGATAGAAAATGATGCGGAATTTAGTCTAACTAGCAATATATTGACTAGACAGTTGGAACTTGAATAAAACAATAACCAATTTAGTTCGGTCTTGAAAAGCCTTGTGAAAACAATGCCGGCGACTCCATTCCCCAGGGTCTTCTATATAAAGAGAACCCTCTCACAGAATATTGGTTCCAGCTGCTATATAGTGCAACACCATCATGAAGATAATCCTTTGTGTGGCAATTCTTGTGACCCTTGCTATAGTGAGTTTTATCACAAAATAGTATGGTATAATAATAATGGTTATGGTTTGCTTGATTTTGTAGTCTACCGCTGCTGACACATCATCTTCTAGCTCACACTACTGTTATCGACGAGCATGCTCCAAAGGCTACTACTTCAGCTTTCGCACGTGCAGATGTGAGCGTATATGCACCATAACCTGTCCACGTGGACAATTCGTCAACAGGAATTGCAAATGTGAGTGCATAAGGAAAAGAATTTGCTACAAGCCATATGTTTTTAATCCAAGGACTTGCCAATGTCAGTGTGGGCTTAATGATAAATCATGCTCTTCACCATTTGTGTTCAGTAGAAACCTATGCAAATGTGTATGTCCTAAAAGAAGGAGCTGCCCAAAACTGCAGATATTCAGCTTTACTAAGTGTCGTTGTATTTGCCGTATATGGAAAAAATGTAAATCCCCTCAAGTTTTTAATAAGAACACCTGTCAATGTGCTTGCCCTAAGGTCATAAACTGCAATAAACCACAAAAGTTTAACTTCAAAACATGTGCCTGTGAATGCCCACTTCCACGACCTGTCTGCACCAAGGCACAAGTATTTGACGAGAAAACTTGCAGCTGTGTATGCCCAAATCCACCTACTTGCACTCAAGCTCAGCAATTTAACCCTAAGACGTGCCAGTGCAAATGTCCAACCCCAAGGCCCACCTGTACCAGTGCACAAGTTTTTGACACCAAGAATTGCAAGTGCATCTGCCCACACCGTCCGCCATGCTCATTCCCACAAATATTCAACCAAAAGACCTGCCAATGTGAATGCCCAAAACCAATTCCAGTGTGCACCAAGCCACAGGTTTTTAATTCAAGGATATGCAGATGTGTCTGTCCTAAACTAATACCAGTCTGCATCAAGCCTCAAGTTTTTGACTCCCCGATGTGCAGATGCGTCTGCCCACGACGACCAACATGCACACCTGCTCAGCGATTCAACCCAAAGAGGTGCAAGTGTGAATGCCCAAACCGACCCACCTGCACATCTGCTCAGGTATTTAATGAACAAACCTGTCAATGTGTATGTCCCCACCGTCCAACTTGTAAGCCTTTCCAAGTTTTTAACCCATACACCTGTCGCTGCGAGTGTCCAACGCCAAGACCAAAGTGCTCCTCAGGTCAGGTTTTCGATACTAATACATGCCAGTGCATTTGCCCTGAAGTGCCAGTTTGCAATATCCCTCAAGTATTCAATTCAAAGACATGCAAATGTGAATGTCCAGGACCTCGTCCTACTTGCGTGAAGCCACAGGTCTTTGATTCCACTACATGTAGCTGTATCTGCCCACATAGACCCACCTGTACACCTGCTCAGAGATTCAACCCCAAAACATGTCAGTGTGAGTGCCCCACGCCCAGACCTACCTGCACTTCAGCACAGATCTTCAATGAGACCACATGCCAGTGCATGTGCCCTCGTCCTTCTATCTGCAAACCTCCACAGAGATTCAACTCCAATACATGCCAGTGTGAATGTCCTAAACCAATACCAGTCTGCATCAAGCCTCAAGTTTTTGACTCCCCGATGTGCAGATGTGTCTGCCCACGACGGCCAACATGCACATCTGCTCAGCGATTCAACCCAAAGAGGTGCAAGTGTGAATGCCCAAACCAACCCACCTGCACATCTGCTCAGGTATTTAATGAACAAACCTGTCAATGTGTATGTCCCCACCGTCCAACTTGTAAGCCTTTCCAAGTTTTTAACCCATACACCTGTCGCTGCGAGTGTCCAACGCCAAGACCAAAGTGCTCCTCAGGTCAGGTTTTCGATACTAATACATGCCAGTGCATTTGCCCTGAAGTGCCAGTTTGCAATATCCCTCAAGTATTCAATTCAAAGACGTGCAAATGTGAATGTCCAGGACCTCGTCCTACTTGTGTGAAGCCACAGATCTTTGATTCTACTACCTGTAGCTGTATCTGCCCACATAGACCCACCTGTACACCTGCTCAGAGATTCAACCCCAAAACATGTCAGTGTGAGTGCCCCACGCCCAGACCTACCTGCACTTCAGCACAGATCTTCAATGAGACCACATGCCAGTGCATGTGCCCTCGTCCTTCTATCTGCAAACCTCCACAGAGATTCAACTCCAATACATGCCAGTGTGAATGTCCTAAACCAATACCAGTCTGCATCAAGCCTCAAGTTTTTGACTCCCCGATGTGCAGATGTGTCTGCCCACGACGGCCAACATGCACACCTGCTCAGCGATTCAACCCAAAGAGGTGCAAGTGTGAATGCCCAAACCGCCCTACATGCACAACTGCTCAGAAGTTTGATGAAAACACATGCCAGTGTGTGTGCCCTCATCGCCCAGTCTGCAAACCTCCACAGAGGTTCAATCCAAAGACATGCGAGTGTGAATGCCCAGTACCCAATCGTAGATGCTTCCCAGCTCAAATCTTTGACCAAACAACTTGCCAGTGCATCTGTCCACACAAGCCAGTGTGTAAGATTCCTCAGGTTTTCAATCCAAGCACGTGCACATGTGAGTGCCCAGGACCCCGCCCAACATGTAATAAACCACAAGTATTTGATGATTCCACTTGCAGCTGTGTCTGTCCACACAGACCAACTTGCACACCAGCTCAACGATTTAACCCTAATACGTGCCAATGTGAGTGCCCGAAACCTACACAGAAATGCACCCAAGCTCAGATATTCGATGACGCTACATGTCAGTGTATTTGTCCGCATCATCCAGTGTGCAAGTCGCCTCTGGTGTTCAATCAGAAAACATGTCAATGTGAGTGTCCACCTCAAGGTCCAACTTGCATTAAGCCCCAAATATTTGATTCCACAACATGTGGGTGTGTATGCCCGCACCGACCGACTTGCACCATATCACAAATATTCGATGAGAAGACCTGCCAGTGCATTTGCCCCCATCAACCAGTTTGTAAGCCTCCACAATATTTAAATCCCAAGACTTGTCAATGTGAGTGTCCCAGTCCACCACCAGCATGTAAGCCACTACAGATTTATGACAGCTCATCTTGCAAATGTGTATGCCCACCTAAACCGCCGACCTGCTCATCAAAACATAGGTACAACCCCAATACATGTCAATGTGAATGCATCTGGGTAGAAAAATGTTCCTATCCACAAGTATTCGACCACAAAAGCTGTCAATGTCAATGTCCTCACAGAGAGCAGTGTAAACCTGGATTTTATTTTGATCTCAAGACCTGCCGTTGTATATGCCAGCACCCTTCATCTTGTCCACCAAACTATGTCTTTGATGGTAGCCAATGTAAATGTGTATGCAACAGAAAATGCAGTTCACCCTACATCTTGGATTCTTCCAACTGTAAATGTGTCTGTAACAAAAAATGCGAGCCTGGCTATAAACTCACATCATCATGTACATGTGAGCCATTGAGATGTAGCAATGCTGGAAGTGCTAACGAGTGCTACCAAGCCAGATGTGACAGTTACCCCAACAGATACTGCACGTAAGTATAGCCCTAAGCATGTAAATGCATGCCTATGACAAAAAATACCAGAGCACTAGCATGAGCCAGCTAAAAACCTAGTCTTCACTCCATTATCGTAAATTTTTCTCTCCTATTCCTTATAGGTACCATGAGAACAGATGTATCTGCCCTTGTTGTGTGACCAAACATGACCCTCGGCACCAGATCTGGTGTCTCAATGCCAATATTTATGGCAAATCGCAATGTGATCTCAACAACTGCCGTTGGGGATGCTAATCACACAACATTTACTGCAAACAGACAAATGTAAAAAGACAAATGTAACTTCTGTAGTTTAGCCAAACAGTTGTACCTGACATATTGGTTCATGAAATATGTTTTAAAAAATGATATTTGAATAGCAAGTACACAATACTCCCTCATATAATGTTTATATGTGGTTGTTGTTTTTTTCGTTTTTTTTTCTAATAGGCTGCTCAGTTTAAACAAAGTTTAGACTGACAATGTGTTCCAAACAGCACAAAAAAAAGTCCAGCAGTCTATATCTGGCATGATACTAAATGTTGTAAAAAAAAATTCAATTAAAAAGGAGAGAGAGAGCTATATAAGAGCTTTATTATTACTATTATTATTACTAGTGATATGCTTCAGCACAAGTGGCAAGCGAGCTGGTTTGACTGAAATTTAAATTTGAATGCTAACCACTAATAATATTTATTATTTAGTTAATTTTTTAAGATTTATTTGTGCTATTCTTTAGCAACACACAACATTTTTACACTTACATACACACTTGTTTACTGATACAAGCACAAGACTTACATGGTACTATCTTTGTGACTCAATGGATTTTCAAAGGGTACGCAATTAAATTTCATTAAATGATACGGGTAACAATCGCTAAACCAAAGGATTCTGTTTCTAGCCGCCTTTCAAAAGTTAACTTCATTGAAAATGCTCTATTGTACAATTCTACTACATAAGGCATGATAGTGCATTAACAAGATAACTTACCACCGCCACTAATAGAATAGAAAATAAACTCCGCTAAGTTTGCAAGATCTAATTGCGAACATCTCTCCTCTTTTTCCCCTTAGCTCTTTCCCGCTTTTTGTTTTCCTGGCATTAATTCGAAGTCTTTTCTTTTCTCCTAAATTTCTTGCGCCCGCACTAATGTTTACATTTTTAAGTAGCCTCAGGGTGGACACACATTGACCTCTTTGAACTAACTATACCTCTGTTTCTGTGTATATTAGATCTTTGTTGTTACAGATTTGTAGCCGATAACAAGTTTGTGTTTGTAGACTATATCTAGGGGCAAATCAATTCCAATTTTAGTCTTTACTCATGCATTGCTTATTGATTATAGTTCTTTGTGCTTTAAACACTGCAATAATTATGGGTTATGACTTGTTGCTAGCCTAAGTATATTTTCTTTTATTGATCTGTTAAGTCTATGTATCACTTTATCGATAATTGCTCCTAGATCATTGTTCTGTCTGATAATGATAATAATATTATAGAAGCTAATGTATAAGTAAATGCTAGATATTTATCATTCTTTCATGGAGTTGAATTATTGGGAAAAAAATTATATAATAATAATAATAATAATAATAATAATAATAATAATTGGGTGAGAAGTGAGACTCTCACTAATGAGTCAATTGAGATTTTGGTATATATATATGGCAAATGCACCATCCAAGTAATTATTAATTGACTACTAGTAGCCCTCTAGTGCACAATATTATACACATACTAAAATGAATCAGTATTGATGAAAAGGATCCTTGTAGTACATAAGTAATAATAAAACCAAGGGTTCAAGGAATTATCACTGATAACTGTCCCGATCCCGAAGGCGAAGCCCAAGGAAGAGGGCAGTTATCTAGCAGTAATTCCAAGTTGCCATGGTTTAACTATTTTATACCATAGTTACCTTTTTGAACAAAAGACTAGATAAAAAGAGCAGATATTGTTGTTTTGAGGGGGGAAACATGTCCAGTTAATGCAGCGAGGCTTATTCTAGAACAGCGACAAGATAAGTGTATTTTGTTCCCTTTCTGCCGCCACCTAACAAAGACAGTGGTGATTGAGCGATGATATCCAGTGAGGTTCACAAGACAAGACTTTATACTCCAATAAATAATTCTTCGTGCCAGTTCTTTATACAGAGATAGAGTACCGTACGCAAAGAAAGCTTCACACAAGTTTAAAAAAGCTAGATTTTCATTCATAGCCAAAAAATAACAACATGATACGTAACTTCATACCATAATTATTTTGTGCATCTCACTCTATTTTGCTGACAAAAAAATATTCTGTGTGCAATCTAAACTCTCCTTGTGATACAAAAAAAAAGTTTTTTCTGCAGGCGATGGAGGGGAATAACACAGGGGAACAACATTTTTAATCCATGGCTGTTACCACAGCAACTATGGTATAAATACTTTTTAATCCTAATTTCTTAAGTGGGAGGTGGGAGGGGAGAGAGGGGAAGGTACAATACGACAAGTACCAAGACATACTTGAGGGAGTGTGTCCACATGCCAAAATAGTAAATATTATCTTTAAAATAAATTAAGGAACTCTTATCACAGACTCGAATTTAAGGCAATATCCAAATACGAGCTTTAAAATTAATACATTAGAAAAAAATATTAAGAAAATTTTTTTTCTTGTACTTACATACTTTTCAATACTAGCATACCAGCCATTATTACTACCACTCTATAGAGATGTCTAGGGAAGGCGAATTGTTCACATTAGCATCATAAAGTTGACGTGAGCAAATATGCATGCTTTAGTCTGCAGCACCTCAGCAGTAATTAGAAAATAGTCGATCTCTAAAAATTGTGTTTAGTGGAAGCATTGTGCTAGGCTTCAGGAAAAAAGAAAGCTGTTGGATGGATAATATGCTCTTGTAAGTGGGATCCCTGGAGTATTCCCACACTTAAAAACTTTCCCACAGTATTATGCGTAGTTGTCACCAACAGTTTGCTCTTTAAAATAAGGAAATGGAGCTGAAAGCAATATATGTCCCCTTGTAATTATTTCCCTATATGGTATTTTATCAAGAATATCTATTTATAGTGACAGTTCAGTTGTATTTACAGAACAGAGTACCGTTTTATAGTCCAAACATGCATCCGTGATGCTGATTAATATAATTATAAGTACAGGTGTGTAGGTTGTGGGTTCCATGAGTCATCAATTTGTACATTTCACCAACTAATACAATATAGTGTACCGCTATCAAAATTAACTTTAACAGCTTTTTCTGCCACTTTGTTTGTGTAACCTATCCATTATGTATTAAAATATGTAATAATGTATAATGTAGAAATATGGGATGCTGTTTTGAATATCATTTGTATTATCAATCTCATTCATCCTTAAGTATGAAATGAATATCATTTAATGTATAGGAAACTTATGAATATAGTTGACCTTTAATCTCTGCTAGAAATATAGAGTTTAACACCCTTGTAACTTTGTTGTGAGTAAACAATGTCAAGAAAACTGCAAGAGGCGTTTATACCGACTCCAAATGTATTTTTTCCAATATGGCCAAATGAGCACAGTGAAGGTTTGATAGTAAAGGTTGACCAGGATGAAAACTACTCCTTTCCAGAGGAATCAAATAATACAGATTGTGAGAACCTGCAGGGGACTGATTCATCTGTGTTACCAAGTGAGGTCAGAGCTGAAATTGTACTAGAAGGCAATCATGGACATGATATAAGAACTGAAACAAATGAACCACTGCATATCACAAATATCAGAAACACTATATTTCAAAACCTGCAAAAGGAAGCAAAAGAGAGAATCCTTTTAGAAAACATGGATTTCGATACAGTAACATTTGCTGAGCAGTGCACTACCATCTGTTGCCGCAGTTGCATATGTGACTTCAAAGTTGCCTTTTCTAGGACAAAAACTGAGCGTACAATATACTTCGATGATATGATGACTCCTATTCTAAGAAGAGGGAGAGCACAAGGCTGGGGAATGTACAAGCATATTATATACCCATTGATACCACACCCCTATAGAGCTGCATTGGTCACTGCACATCTTTTAGCATCATTCCTGATCCTTTTGCTTTCTAGTACGGCTTTGAGCTTAAATGAAACCAGAGCTAGCATCTACGTAGTTTTTGCAAGTGCTTTTCTCAGTAGCATTTTAGCAATTTTGGATGCAACTTTTACTCTATGGTCTTGGGACACCTGTAAAAATTGCCGCACATTCTGTAAAAAGGGTAGACTGAGCCAAGAAATGGTTATTAGTAACATTAGCCAAACACGTAGGGACATCACAAATATACAAAATCAACAAAAAACACTGAACAAAACATTACCAAACCCTGAATCAGTAATAGGTGCAACAGAGCAAAAGAGGAACAAGTTCAATTTTCCTACATCACAAACCATTCTAAATATTATCAGGATAATTTTAAGTGAATTATTCACCTATATCTTCATAATATGTGGCATTTTTGAAGCTATTTTGGGGCAAGGAAAAACTAATGGAAACAAAATAAGCTTAGTAATGCTTTCCGTATCCGGAATCTCCCTGCTAGCCTTTGTTTACATAACTCGATTAGTCATTTTAGTTCGAACAGTAAAACATGTTCAAGCTATTCGCAGACTACCTTTCCAAAATAAAAAATCAATGCCTCAAACAAAATCGTCTATATCTTCTCGAGGTTTATACTATCAAGCTTACCTAGTAGTGCATGCAGCATTTCAGATGGTAATCCAAATTTCTATCTTCATAGCTGTTGGAGGCAAAGTTGCTTATGACAATAGACAATTTCTTGACAAATCTGCTTACAATGACAATGTTTTCATTAGTGGCCATCTGTGGTGCATGATTTTGACTGGCTACTTCATACCAATCTTTGGAACTCTAACTGGTTTCGCCACCACTTTTTTCTGGGCACAAGAATTCTTTATTGGTCTCTGCATAGATTTAGCAACCATTTTAAAAATAAATACCATCAACTACTCTGAGGATAAAGACCTTTTAGACGGTGTAAATAAATTTCTAAGCATAAACTCATTGATCAAGGACTACCACATACTTAGAAAGAAGAAGATCTGGAAAAAATGCTTATATCCTTTTAGGACACCCACTGTAGTGGCCTTATCCATTACATATGCTGCTTTGGCTTCAGCCTTTATCATTTCTGGTGGTATTTCATCTAATCAAGGTCCACTAGAGTCACAAATTTTGAATGGGAGTGCATGGATTGTCTCTTACATATTTACAATTATTCTACTAGTAGCTGGTAACGTTTACACTATATTTATTGCGTTATTTTGGACAACTGTCATGATAGCCTTTGTTGTGGCTCTTTTGGTCATGCTAACTGCAGTCATCTTTGGATTGGCAATGTGTTGCAACAAAAAACAGTATTTAAACCACATAAGTCAGTAAATTAAGCACTTTTGACATTCTGTATTTGTTTTAACATATATTTATTAATTTTCACCATCACTTATTATTTTTATTACAGTGCTTATGTTTCAGCACATATGTATATACATTTTTAGATCAAAACTAATTTTCTTTCAAAGTAGAGTATGTTGTAAAAAAAAATTCCTAGCATATTTTTTATTTCTTAATGCCCCCATACATAGTGTACAACATCATCATAAGATTTTTTAACCTGTCAGTGAAAAGCAATTACAGAAGCACATTCAGTTTGTCAGACAGCCAAGGGGCATTGGAATTGTAACAGAGCATACTTGCAGGCAATGTTTGCATAAATTAATGCCTTAATTATTTAGGCACTTTCATTCAGTATGATTCTTGATTTCTTTTACCAATACATCAAGTTTAATCAATTGAAAGCAAAAATATATACTCCCCTTGCATAATTTCACATACTGTACATTAGCTCCATAACTTGCACTCCCAGTTATCTCTAGTATAATGATGAGAAATTTGTAAAACTGGCCTATTGAAAATAAATACTTCGATAATATTTACCTGTAAGACTGATAAACCCTCTATCGACTGAGTGAAAACAATAATGAAATAGGATTTAAAGTATTACTGCCACTCACTAGTCATGAAGCAGTATCAAGTCTCATTCCGACTAGATTTCATTAAAACTTGACAAAATTGATATATCTCATAGTACTTACAAGTTATGAGTTTAGACTATAAAGGAAAATACAAAAAGTATGGTAGCATGTTTAGGCTCAAAATAATTAGGGGGTTATTGGGCTGGGCAGATAGGTGTTGAACAACAGATGTTGTTTATTCATCTCAGTTGTCAAATAACTAATACAGTAAACATGTCTTACAGCCACAGCCAAAGCACATCACTAGGTAATTTCTGTAAAGCTTATAATGTACCTCTAAGACAAAATATAGTGTTAGGTTTAATAAAGCTTCCATCAAAACACCATTAGATGCTAGATAGTCACTGATACATTGAGCAAATACCCAGTTCAAGTGCCAAATTTCTTAATTGTGACATCAAAGTCAATACAGTGGTGGAAGGAAGTTGGGGAGAAGATGGGATGTGTAAGTCCGTAATGTTATCCACTATCACAACATATGTAATTACCAATAAACGATTTTTTCATGAAAGGTAATAAGACTACTAAATTATGTATGTTGCAACCAAATAGATTTACAATACTTAACCCTCAAGCGCACTTGCACGAGAGGGTTATAATAGTCGTCATGTCTGTCTGTCATGCACTGATTTTGGAGATTACTGACAATTAACCGTCAATTTAGGTATGAACTTACTCAGAACAAAGATTTAGGACCTTTTATTTTAATAGTACAAAAATTGATTCTTTTTATTTGTGGAATTTTTACTCTGCTGATTTAAATTAGCAGAATTAAAAATAAAAAAAACTCAATGGATAAAAAGAATCCTTGGAAAGAAAAAAAGAAAATTTATAGTATGACAATGATCAATACAACAGCCCATCAGTGCTACAGAGAATCACTAAACTAAGATAAATGAACACAACAAGTGAATAGTAAAGTGCATATATATGCACTATTTAAAAACATAATTGTCAACTGTGGGAACACATATAATTTATTGTAGCAAAACTTTAATAATTGACCAATGGGACGTGTCTTACAATTTTGTCATCACTTGTTTAATTTCTCCTAACAATAAAATAAATGCAAGTAATAATGTACTGTATCAAATGCTGGAGATCAATAATAATTTATGATATTTTAGAGGAAAATTAATATACATGTAGACTCATATATATATGTAGTCTTGGGAGACTTAAATGCATGGATAGGGTCTAGGGAGTTAGCACGAGAGCGGTGGAATGGAGCAAGAGGTCCTTATGGTTGTGGAGTGGCCAACGATTCACGGAAGGAATTGCTCAGTTTAATGACCACTCACCAGGACGTAACGGCCTGTAATGGCATTCTGTATATTGTAGTAGCACACAACAATCAGGTAAAGCTGTACTAACTCAGCCAAACTATCACACAAAAACTACTAACAAAAACAAAGGGAATAAGACAAAAAATCTCCAGACTTAAACATGCTGACTAAGACCTATCCACTATTCCCAGTATGCCCAAGATCCCTATTATTACTTGGTCTCAAGTTCAACCGAACTAAAGAACAAATACAATTACAGAACATAAAACAAAACAAAATAAATGGTACACTAAAGCAAGCAAGAACTATAAAACAGTATGGACTATCTTAAGTATAACAAAAAAAAAAAAATGAAAAAAAAAATGAAAGCACAAAGTAGTAAAGAAAAAAATAGGAAGAACTGAATAGAATAAGGGAGTTACAAGTATATAAGTGATTGGAATGGAATGGGGATTATTTAAATGTAGAGGTCACGTTTACAATTCAATGCTATTCTCCGTACGCGAAATCTGTGGCCACATTTAACACATTCTGAACTCTTTCCTGAGGTCCGGGTATAAAAAGGAGAATCCCAGCATGCCCTTTGACCTCTAGCTCCTTCTATTCAAATTCAAAAAGTATCCATGCAAAGAGAACCTTCCAGAATAACTCACTATCCTTTCAATACACCACGTTTAAAACAAGTGCCCCGGCATACAAACAGCTACATATAATCATTTTGCGAGTGATAAATAGAATAATCAAGTCTAGTTCCTATCAATGCTGTGTGTGTGCCAAAGTACTTCTTAATTGAAGATGACCCCTCAAGATAGTATCTAGTAGTACTCTGATGGTATGCTGTATATCCTGTTCGGTTGAATTTAGTTGCGTCAATGGCAAACACGTAATCTTTTTCTTTTTATAGCCCACCATATTTTTTTTTTTTTTGTATTCGTTTTCTTTTTTATTTCTTACTTATGTGATGTTGTTTCCCACTTTTTTGTGTACTAAATTGCTGTAATGCATTCTTAAATGGTCTCTGGTTAGCACATACAGCTAAACTAGTCCACAGAAACATCTGTTGAGGGGTGGGGCTGCTCCAGATATGTATAAGAGTATTTTTGTTTCTTCGTAATGGGATACAGCTTAATAAAATAAGATTTCTACAAACTGACATAATATTATTAAAACCAAATGACAATGCACAGTGAAGTAACGTGCAATCAGCAAATTATTGAATTCAGTAAATCCTTGCTCCACTCTCACAAATATTAATAGCAACCACTAAGAATCTCTACATTTAACGTGTGCTTCCACTTAATCCTGTAGACTACACCAACCAAATATGACCCAAAACGCCCTTCCTAGATATTCCTTTAAGTAGTTACCAAAATATGATTACAGTTGTTTACAGATACTTCCTACATAAAATTCCCAATAGATTCATATACATGTCATGGTCAAAGCCATACCAGTAAATTTAATGTGCAGGTAATTCCCATTCTTGACAACCCTACTCATTGTAAGACTACACAACTTTGATCAGATAAGTATTTAAGGAATCCAAAGTTTATTTGACAGAGTAATTCTACTGCCCTATAGCAGTGGAAAATCAGCTTTTGAAAGGAGTAATTCAGTATGCAGTTAACTGCAATTGCAGCTTGCACTGTTCTCCTCGCAACTCTATCTGTAGTAAGTGTGAAATTAAAAATATTGGATACTATTATACCGTTATTATTTTCTTACAGAGTGTTGTGGAGAGTACATATCACTGCACTCCCAAAAAGTGTCCACCAAGTACGTTCTTCAACAAATTCACATGCAAGTGTGAAAAATGCTCCATCACGAAATGTTCATCTAATCAGGTACTCGATACTAAAACATGTCAATGCGTTTGCAAGCAAACTAAATGTTCAGACAGGCAAATATTTGACCAACATACATGTCAGTGTCGCTGCTTGTATGTCCCTCGATGTATTTCCCCTAAGTATCTCAATACCAGCACTTGCAGATGCGAATGTCCAAAAAAACCACTTTCATGCCCTGATAACCAAGTGTATGATTCATACCAATGTCGTTGTCGATGTCCCAAGCTATTCAGCTATTGCCGCTGGCCTCAGCGCTATGATAGCAGCAAGTGTGGGTGTAGATGCCCAAAAACATTGAAATGTCCTCCATCACAAGTTTTTAGTACAAAATTTTGCAAGTGTGTCTGCCCAAAGATCACATCCTGTCAGAAACCGTACATCTTCAACCCCAAGACATGCCAATGTCAATGTCCAAAGGTATTTCAGTGTGTAAAGCCTTATGTATTCAACACAAAGACATGCCAGTGTCAGTGTCCTAAGATTCTCACCTGTCCACAACCTCACTGGTTCAATGCAAAGTCATGCAAATGTGAATGTCCGAAACCATATGCCAAATGTGCTCAGCCATGGATTTTTCACCACAGCAACTGTAAATGTGCTTGTCCTAAAGTACTCAGTTGCAACAAGCCATATGTCTTCAATGACAAAACTTGTCAGTGTCAATGTCCTAAAGTTCTGAAATGTCCTAAACCACACTGGTTTAATTCAAAATCTTGTCAATGTGAATGCCCTCAATCTATTGCCAAATGCTCTCAGCCTTGGATCTTCCACAAAGATAGCTGCAAGTGTGCTTGTCCTAAAGTACTAAGCTGTCCAAGGCCACACTGGTTCAATACAAAATCCTGCAAGTGCGAATGCCCTCATCCTCGGGAAAAATGCTCTCAGCCTTGGATCTTCCACAAAGATAGCTGCAAGTGTGCTTGTCCTAAAGTTTTGAAATGTTATGCTCCTTATGCCTATAATTCTAAGACATGCCAGTGTCAATGTCCTAAAGTACTAAGCTGTCCAAGGCCACACTGGTTCAATACAAAATCCTGCAAGTGCGAATGCCCTCATCCTCGGGAAAACTGCTCTCAGCCTTGGATCTTCCACAAAGACAGCTGCAAGTGTGCTTGTCCTAAAGTTTTGAAATGTTATGCTCCTATGCCTATACTTCTAAGACATGCCAGTGTCATGTCCTAAAGTAATAAGCTTGTCCAAGGCCACACTGGTTCAATACAAAATCCTGCAAGTGCGAATGCCCTCATCCTCGGTAAAAAAACTGCTCTCAGCCTTGGATCTTCCACAAAGACAGCTGCAAGTGTGCTTGTCCTAAAGTTTGAAATGTTATGGCTCCTTATGCCTATTAATTCTAAGACATGCCAGTGTCAATGTCCTAAAGTACTAAGCTGTCCAAGGCCACACTGGTTCAATACAAAATCCTGCAAGTGCGGAATGCCCTCATCCTCGGGGAAAAAATGCTCTCAGCGGATCTTCCACAAAGACAGCTGCAAGTGTGCTTGTCCTAAAGTTTTGAAATGTTATGCTCCTTGCCTATTAATCTAAGACATGCCAGTGTCAATGTCCTAAAGTACTAAGCTGTCCAAGGCCACACTGGTTCAATACAAAATCCTGCAAGTGCGAATGCCCTCATCCTCGGGAAAAATGCTCTCAGCCCTGGATCTTCCATAAAGACAGCTGCAAGTGTGCTTGTCCTAAAGTTTTGAAATGTTATGCTCCTTATGCCTATAACTCTAAGACATGCCAGTGTCAATGTCCTAAAGTACTAAGCTGTCCAAGGCCACACTGGTTCAATACAAAATCCTGCAAGTGTGAATGCCCTCATCCTCGGGAAAAATGCTCTCAGCCCTGGATCTTCCATAAAGACAGCTGCAAGTGTGCTTGTCCTAAAGTTTTGAAATGTTATGCTCCTTATGCCTATAATTCTAAGACATGCCAGTGTCAATGTCCTAAAGTACTAAGCTGTCCAAGGCCACACTGGTTCAATACAAAATCCTGCAAGTGCGAATGCCCTCATCCTCGGGAAAAATGCTCTCAGCCCTGGATCTTCCACAAAGACAGCTGCAAGTGTGCTTGTCCTAAAGTTTTGAAATGTTATGCTCCTTATGCCTATAATTCTAAGACATGCCAGTGTCAATGTCCTAAAGTACTAAGCTGTCCAAGGCCACACTGGTTCAATACAAAATCCTGCAAGTGCGAATGCCCTCATCCTCGGGAAAAATGCTCTCAGCCCTGGATCTTCCACAAAGACAGCTGCAAGTGTGCTTGTCCTAAAGTTTTGAAATGTATGCTCCTTATGCCTATTACTTCTAAGACATGCCAGTGTCAATGTCCTAAAGTACTAAGCTGTCCAAGGCCACACTGGTTCAATACAAAATCCTGCAAGTGTGAATGCCCTCATCCTCGGGAAAAATGCTCTCAGCCTTGGATCTTCCACAAAGACAGCTGCAAGTGTGCTTGTCCTAAAGTTTTGAAATGTTATGCTCCTTATGCCTATAATTCTAAGACATGCCAGTGTCAATGTCCTAAAGTACTAAGCTGTCCAAGGCCACACTGGTTCAATACAAAATCCTGCAAGTGTGAATGCCCTCATCCTCGGGAAAACTGCTCTCAGCCCTGGATCTTCCACAAAGACAGCTGCAAGTGTGCTTGTCCTAAAGTTTTGAAATGTTATGCTCCTTATGCCTATAATTCTAAGACATGCCAGTGTCAATGTCCTAAAGTACTAAGCTGTCCAAGGCCACACTGGTTCAATACAAAATCCTGCAAGTGTGAATGCCCTCATCCTCGGGAAAAATGCTCTCAGCCCTGGATCTTCCATAAAGACAGCTGCAAGTGTGCTTGTCCTAAAGTTTTGAAATGTTATGCTCCTTATGCCTATAATTCTAAGACATGCCAGTGTCAATGTCCTAAAGTACTAAGCTGTCCAAGGCCACACTGGTTCAATACAAAATCCTGCAAGTGCGAATGCCCTCATCCTCGGGAAAAATGCTCTCAGCCCTGGATCTTCCATAAAGACAGCTGCAAGTGTGCTTGTCCTAAAGTTTTGAAATGTTATGCTCCTTATGCCTATAATTCTAAGACATGCCAGTGTCAATGTCCTAAAGTACTAAGCTGTCCAAGGCCACACTGGTTCAATACAAAATCCTGCAAGTGCGAATGCCCTCATCCTCGGGAAAAATGCTCTCAGCCTTGGATCTTCCATAAAGACAGCTGCAAGTGTGCTTGTCCTCAACCTATTGCCAAATGTTCCCTGCCTTGGATCTTCCACAAAGATAGCTGCAAATGCGCCTGTCCTAAAGCCCTCGGCTGTTCCAAGCCTTTTTGGTTTAGTCCTAAATCTTGCAAATGTGAATGTCCACAACCCTACGAAAAATGTTCCAAACCCTGGACATTCCACCACGATAACTGTCGATGTGCCTGTCCTAAAATACTGAACTGTAGTAAACCCTTCTGGTTCAACCAGAAGACTTGTTCATGTCAATGTCCAAAAACATTATCATGTGTGCGACCACTTTGGTTTAATCCAAAGACATGCAGATGTGACTGTCCACACAAAATCACATGTAAAGGAAACTGGATCTTCAATCCCTCCAAATGTCAATGTGATTGTCCAAAAGTAGTAACTAAATGTGCAAGCCCATTTCATCACTTCAACAAGAGAACGTGCCAATGTGGGTGCTTGGTGCCCAGACCCAGCTGCAAGCTTCCGTATGTGTATGACCCATACAGATGTGACTGTGCTTGCCCAAGTAATACCAGGAAATGTCCTGTTGGCTTCAATTTCAACAAAAAAACATGCGGCTGTGACTGCGCTAAAGACCCATGGTGTAAAGAACATGAAGTTTTTGACAAGAAAAAATGTGCATGCGTTTGCAAGAAAACATGTCCACCAAATTTTACACTGGATGCTAATAAATGCAAATGTATCTGCAACAAAGTATGCCCCACTGGATTCAAGAGGACATCCAACTGTAAATGTGTTCCTCTAACGTGTAGCAATGCTGTGGGAGTCAAAGAGTGCGCCCAAGCTAGATGTCAACAAGACCCAAGTAAAAGCTGCATGTAAGTTTATTTCCTTGTAGCTATTAATACCTTGATACATCCACAATACAAGCTTATGGGAAACTACAATGGTATTTATAGTAAAAAAAAAAATTGCCTAATTTTCGTTTGTCACCCTTCCTTAAATTCTTTAGCATAAACAACAAGAAGTATATTTTAGATTTGGTAGTATCACTTATTTATGTAATAGTGTTGTACTAATATTTTTGAGTGTTTTCAATTAATACACAGTCACAAGATTCTATAAAAGATGTTTTCTTCAAAACTGTCATCTGTTCTGTAATCCTTCCACTTTTGCAGAACCAATGGCCTCCACAGATGTGTGTGTCCATGCTGCGTAGCCAAGCAAGGAACTCAATACAAAGACTGGTGCTTAAACAGGAATTCTTATGACCAGTCTTTCTGCCATGCTTCCTATTGTAAGTGGACTTGTACTGGCTCCTCAAGTCCAGGAGTCCATTGATGAAACTGCTGCCAAGCCAAAACTGAAATAATCAGTAGAATAATAGAAACAATGACCTTTTTGTAATATATCAGAGATCTAAATACTATTACTTAATGCTATAACTATCATTATTAATAAAATAACAATATTTGCTTGTCTTGTCAAAAAAAAAAGGGTGTTGTGAAGTATAGATGTGAGCCTTTTGGAATATAAATGGCTGTGTACAATAACAAACATAAACAAAATAGTGTGAAGGACAAGAATAGACTTGCATGCATGTGGATGTTAAAAAGTGTAGGACATCAAAAACCTGCTTATCTCTTACTATAATAGCAGCTTCATTGAATTAGAAAGTCACTATTCATGGTAAGAGAAATTCAGACTGATTCATTTACTCTAGGCTATGAAATGTACAGGCTAACATTAGAAATAGTTGGATATAATATAATACTTGATACAAATGTTGGAATAGAGTAAAATTCGGTTTTCAACAACATAACAAATAGAATAGCAATCTTAGATTAAGGGCATTTGGCAGAAAAATATTCTCTACTTATGAAGCAAAAGATGGCTATTCTGTCAAGAAGACTAGATACTGTATGGACATGCAGAGAATTGGACAGGTGTATAATAATGCCATCAGACCAGTGTTGGATGCTGTTTGTAAAGAAGTTTTATTTAACCCTACTTAGAAGCCACACAATAAAAAATACAAGCTAAGTTACTTTAAGACAAAATTTAGTCACATATCTTCCTGATCTTAAATAAACTATTTCAGCCAGACTCATAAATAACTAGTCTGGCGGGCCAGACCCTTTACCTTCTTTTTTATGGGCAGGGGAAGGGAAAGGGTCTGGAGTCACTAGCATCAACGACTTGTTCCTGAGGAATTTAATTAAAAGTGTCAAAATTGCGTCACATATTCCCCCGCGCATTTTAATATTTCCCGGGAAAGCAGCTGTAACTTGCAGCTCGACCAGCATACCGGGTTGCGATCCGGCTTAGCTATGGAGTTCTGCTTAGGTTGTGGCTCTGATCTTCCATCAGAGACTAGATATGTCCGTAGGCTAGTTGCAGAGAGATCAGATCTCTCAAGACTCCGTTCTGGAGTAGTGTTAGCCTGGCGTAATCTAATGAAGGAAGCATTGGAAGAGAATTCTGGGCCCTCTCTATGTTCACTTTTTCCGGACATAGAAAAACCTGGAAAGATGTGCCAAAGTTGCTACAAGGTGTCAGGTAAGAGTCTCCCATGCTTGAAGGGAAAAAAAAAGAACCGTATAATGACGCATTATAATGACGTCCCATGACGAATGTACCAAGGAATGTGCTAAAACCACCACCCCAAAATCGGGGTGGCTCGAACAAGTCGTTGATGCTAGTGACTCCAGACCCTTTCCCTTCCCCAGCCCATAAAAAAGAAGGTAAAGGGTCTGGCCCGCCAGACTATAAATAACTGTCTCATTATAAATCACGACTCAACTCTACCAGTCCACTTGACAGTGAATACAGTAGCTAGGAATGGTTTCTGAGCTTTTACAAGACTAATAGTACAGCACGTAAGTTGCCCATTCAAAAATGTATGGGAAAAATCGTTGTTCAATTAAAATCGCACGGGAAAAGTGAAATAGTGCCGAACTAATTGAAATACCTCAGTAACTAAGTGGAAACTAGTGAAATACCTCGGTAGTTAAGTGAAATAGTACGGGGAAGTGTGCACGCGTAGAGCAGTTCCAGTAGTAGTTTCTAGTTGGAGACAATGTCCTTCTTTACCACAGAACCTCTGCTAATCCTGAAATAAGGAGATAGTGACTGAACGATACAGTGTAGCTACAATTGCAAAAGACTTTTTAAAAAGCTGACCTACTATTAGCGAGTGATAGCACGGGTAACCTGTGCTATTAGGGGTCAATAGCACTCGTAAAGCAATTTGAAATAACACTCGGCTTCGCCTCGTGCTATTTCAATCGCATTACTCGTGCTATTTATCCCGAATAGCACGGTTACCCATGCTATTACTCATACAAATAGTTGAAGAAAATATTTCTTCCAACACACCATTTTAAAAAGCAATTGTGTAAACTATAAAGTCCTAATATCTGCAAATTGAAATTTTCCTCTAAGCCTGGAAGTTAAAGATGCTTGAGCATGAGTAATGTGTACACTGTTGGAGGCCCCTCAGTAAATTCAATTATGCACAGACTAGACTAAAATAAGATTCAATTATTGAAGTCTGAGGATAAAGATGCTAAAGTTATACAATCATTGTATAGAGTCAGCAAGTGGTTTAAAGCGTATGTAATGTTTAGACTAGTAAAACAGAATAACATAAAGCTGTTTCCATATTTGTTCAATGTATACCTTCCACTAATTGAGATGACTACATTAATACACAATAGAGACCAGTTCAGACAATAAATCTAGCATCTATAAGAGACCAATCCTTACACTAAAATCAACAAAACAAACAAGTTAGTCAAGATGCAGTTACTAAGCTTCAGTGTTGTAATAGCAGTACTCACTGTGGTAAGCAAAGAAATATATATAATTTCACATCAATATATATTTACAATTTGTGATGCTGTGTTAATTCATTAGTTCACCATTGTTTTTCTCCTTTAATTTGTATAATTGTAATATCCAGAAATTTGTAGAGGGTAGACTTGAGTGTGTCCCAAGGGCCTGCACACCCCCAACTACATTTAATTTTGCTAGTTGTCAATGTCAATGCCCCAGCCACCCTGCTACCTGTCCTGGAAGGCAAGTGTACGACATATGGAGATGCCGCTGTGAATGTCCACAACCTACACACTGCCCATGGCCTATGCAGTATGACAATGATGAGTGCAGTTGTAGATGTCCCAAAATACTTAAGTGCTCATCACCAAAAGCTTTCAACACAGAAACATGCCAATGTGATTGCCCAAGAAAAGTGTGCACAGCTCCATATACTTTCAACCCTTCAACATGCCAGTGTCAGTGCCCCAAAGCTGCTGACCAGTGCCATAGCCCACACCAGTTCGACAAGCAAAGCTGCCAGTGCAAGTGTCCACCACCACAAAAACCATGCACCTCGCCATACGTTTTCAATACGAACACCTGCAAATGTGGCTGCCCAAAAACAAAGGCATGCAGATTTCCATTCATCTGGAACCCGTCAACTTGCCATTGTGAGTGCCCTAAACAAGTCACTTGTAAAGATAATCAGATATTCAACCATGCTACTTGCCAGTGCCAATGTCGTAAGAAGATAATTCGATGCCCCAGTCCCTTCCACCACTTCAATCCCAGCACCTGCCAGTGTGGCTGCCAGGTACCTCCCACTATCTGCAAGTTTCCATTTGAGTATGATCCATACAGATGTGATTGTGCTTGTCCACCCAGCACTAGAAAGTGCAAGATGGGATTCCAGTTCAATGAGAAGACGTGTAGGTGTGATTGCGCCAAAGATCCTTGGTGTAAAGAGCATGAGGTTTTCGACAAAGACAGGTGTGCATGCCTGTGTAAGAAGATGTGCCCAGCTATATACACATTGGATCATGAGAACTGCAAGTGTGTATGTAATAAAGTATGCCCATCAGGCTATAAGAAGACAGATGATTGTCAATGTGTGCCTCTAACATGCAAAAATGCCGCAGGAGTTAATGAATGCGCTCAAGCTAGATGTCAACTAGATAACACCAAAAGTTGTTCGTAAGTTGACACTGTATTTAATATCACCAATTGTGGTAAAATCTTCATACAAAATTGACCAGGTCTTTTACATAATTATTTGACAACTGACCGTTTAATATTTGTACTAAGAGTGTGAATATTTCAATTGTAGTTCAACTTATCTTGGTATGCCCTTAGAAAACAAAAGTGGTAAAGTGTGAAAAATAGCTTTCAGCCTAAAACAACTGGAATGATTAAACTTAACTTTACATAGAGATGCTTGAATAGTAAAATCAAGTCACTTAAAAAAGGCCTATACAATACAATTAAACTAAATTAATTTACTCCAAGTAATGTATTGCATTAAGTTTTGCTTTCTTGCTTGCCATGAGCAGCAGGTAAGGTGGTTAAGATTCAAGTGTGCTATACAATAATTTTACCTTAATAAATGATTTTAATCAAGTCTTAGAAGTCGCTTTACGAGCCAATAGACACATGTCCTGACGTAATTGGACACAAAATTAAAATAAATAAATAAAAGCACTAACAAAACTGATCTTAGGAAAATGTTAGTTGAATTGTATATTGAGCGAAAAAATAATAATTCAGCTCAACACACTTTTTGTCTATCATTATCTATATTTCCTAATTAATTCCAAATTCCAACCAATAATTGAGGTTTAGTTAGATATACTATGTTATATGTTAATACTGTACCCATTCTATTACTACCTTTTTTTTTTTTTCTCCCTACAGCTTGGCCAGTGATGGCAGATGTGTGTGTCCCTGCTGTGCTAGCAGACATGCTCACTTCAAGGACTGGTGCTTATACAGGAATTTCTATGACAAATCATTCTGTGACTACAAATTCTGCAAATGGACATGTCCTTCCAACCATTGAAACAACACTTGATCTGTACTAAAACACATCTGTGTTTGATACTTTTACTAAATCTTTTCTTCTAGTTTTGCTTCAATGAAATCATGTTTTCTGTCCATTACTTTATCCAGTTGATATCAAAATAAAGAAAGCTTTAATAACATGCCAAGGCTTGTGGGAGTTACAAAAAAAAAAAGCTTCAAAAAATCACTACACACTTATCTAACTTGTTAATGTTGGGTTTTGGTAAAGTGTCTACAATAGAACCAAACTGTGACAGCCAAGACTGACTAATCTAACTAGGGTATGCTTACATATATGGCAAGTGAGCCAGCCTATACATACAAAGTAAATTTCAATCTGAAAAAACACTACACTATGAAAGTGAGCCCAAAACTAATTCTCTTGACCCAAAAAGGCTACTGCACAATCATTTTTGTTATTTTACCTGAAGTTGGTTTTAGTTTTTATTCTTCCAGTTAAAAATGACATCTTATCATAGTCTTCTAGAAGTAGAAGTATGTAGTGTTGACAATTAATTTTAGGTACCTAGTACAAATTACTTTCATACCTTGATTTTCCCAAAAAATAGCAGCTCCTGCACTATCTCATTATACTACACAATTTAGCTGTTCACTACTTGATGCATCACTAAAGCTCTCAGCAAAACCAAGCCAGTAGCCAGAACTTTGCATAGGAGGTTCGCATTTTGGAAATATGCAAGAAAGCCCCACCTACTTTAGTTTCCTCCGTTTAGTCTTTAAAAAATAACAAACTTTATCAAAGCTAACGCCAAAGCTTTAATTTGTCTTATGTTCTTACTAACTTGGCGAGCGAGCGAAGCAAGCAAGACAACTAGCTTGACGAGTGAGCGAAGCAAGCAAGACACAATCAGGTGTAACACAATTGAAAATCGGGGATAATTGTTAGTTTATATATATATATATATATACTAGTGGTGTGCTTCAACACAAATGTCGAGCGAGCCTGCCTTGTTGGGAAGCATAAAACTATAATATTGTCATATGATGTATCTTACCTGAAAATGATTTTATTCAGAGTGTGATATGGTGAAATATTTCACAACTAGGCCATTTTATTTTCATGAGCCAGAGGTGAGTGAAAATAAAGCCTGGGAGTGAAATATCTAGCCATATCACTCTTCCAGAGTGTAATAAGTGGTTTATTCCACACTAGATATCTGCTGTAGTTAGTACTAGAGGGCAGGTAACTCACACCATGTAAAGTTGGTAGTAGGGGCTCCCCACACCCCCAGCTGATATTTTAGCAGCTGCTCTAACCTGGGTTCAGTAGCTATACAAGAGGAAGGAGTAAAAACCAAAACCAAGAAAATTGACGGACAAGTTTGGCCCCGTGCTACAAGGGTAATGAGCTTGCTCAGTACAGCTGTGAATATCTTGAGTTGGGTCATGTACCTAAAGATATCACTGTGAAGATATCTAGGGTGGAATAAATAAATATATATATATATTGTGGTAGAATCCCTACCACATTACCAGAACATACCCCAATCACACCCCTGAACACTCCCACATCTGAACACCTTAGATTATTAGCATGAATATTGTATTTATTATTTCTAATTAGCTAACTGATCATTCATATATTCCATTTAACCCTCACTTCCTGTATCACCTAATCACACCACCTCTTGTGCATGCCCAGTGTGGGTTCCTAATATATTGGCCTGCTGAGCATGTGCTCCTTTAGTGTCATTCCATGAGCTTTACATTACACTTAACCCTAAGACATCCTTCTGTTCTGCCTTGGAAAGCAGCAGCTGGTAGTTAAGGGAACCTGTGAAAGGGTTTGTGTATTGTAGCTTGTGACACTCAGGTGGCAGCTACTCTCAGTTGTCTCCCCACTACTTCCACCACATATATATATTTATTTTTTAAGTTTTAGAAAGTCAGCTATAGAGCTTACCTGACTCATGAGACACACAATGTTTGCTAGAGCTAACACTAGCTCTGTCTTCTAACTCTGACCTTTCTATGTCTTCCACTTATGGTACTTCTTCCAACTCCATCCTGCTTCACCACATCCTGACTTGACTGTGAAAACATTTCCCTGATAGCGAATCTAGATAATGCTTGAGAAGGTAGCTTTCCATTCCACTTTATCTCCCTCAAAATCACTGTCATCACCTTACTCTAAGCCAAAAATTGTCATCTTCCACATGCTGAACAATATTAAGAGCAGTAAGCCTAGAAGACATGCCTCCCAAGTGCATGGTAAGACTTTCCAGGGGTGTGATTTTTGGCAACCTCACTGTAAGTTCTATTGTCTGAAGTCTATACAAACTACATACACTCTAAAAAAGAAAAATATTCAGTGCCACTTTCTGCTCAACTCATTACTAATCACGTCATCCTCACTCATCCAAGGTGCCATACTGCTACTATATAGCAAAAGGTTAGCTCTATTTAGGCATTTGAGTAAGTTTATATGTAGCTCAAGTTGTTCAGGATTTTTTTTTTGTGCTTGTGGTGTACTGCAGCATTAAATGTTCACAATGGATTTCACAACTAAAGTACAAGCCAAAAGTCAAAGAAAGTAGAAAGCAATGCACTCACAGCTTAGACTAATGTTCATCCAACCAGAATTTTGGGTGGGTTAAAAAGGATATGCCAGGTGCAGGGATTCTTTAAGCCTTTGAAGGGGGCATTTCACCTCCCTTGAAATGGTTTTTACCCCCTTGAAAATTATTATGACCTTCGGACCTTCATGGCGACATTTGCCAAAATAAAATAATCAATTTCATGGAAATGAAAAGCCCCCAGACATTTTTTTTTAAATGTTGATTTGACCCCTTTCAAGTTTGGTTCCAAAAAAATACCCTGTAGATAGATTATCCACAATATGCTAAACCTAGGAATGCGGCGCTCAACCTCACCCACTCACCCAACAATTCTTATAAACAAACACGATTCTAAGTGCTAGCTAATGTGACTATGCCAAGCTTTCATATGAGGTTTTCACAATGTAGTTTGTATTGATAAGAATATTTATACTAATGCAATCTCAGCAGTGCAAGTGCAAACAACACTTGCCAACTCTAATAATAATAATAATAAGGCCCTTTAGTTAACAATGTTCAACTGTTTGTTTCATGCTCAATGTATGCATGCTGTCTACAAAGCATCTTTTGAAGACAGGTACTCTTTAAACATAATGTAGTTTGATACCAGTTTATCAACCAGGAAATCATTTATTATTAGTTGTGCTAGCTTTAAGTGGCAATGCGCAATTCTGCTTTGAGAAAAAATGCATTAGTTTCTCAAGAAAATTACAAAGACTGTGGCTGATGCCCTAATAGTAGCCCCTTAGCAAAATTAGCACACAGAATCAAGTGGACCGCACACACTGAAGCAAATTAAATGCAAGATCATACAATAAATTGTCAATTGCATGGCCCAACCCAGACACACCCTAATAAAATTTGCCATAAACAAAGTCTGAAGACAACACTAAGTCTTGAATGATGGAAACATCACCATTCATTACTTAAAACTGCTGAATAATGTCATAAGCATTACATACAAATGTTGTTGTTATTTCTAGAATGTTATGATTATAAGGCCCCAAAGTTTTGCCATTAAAACCTATTTGCATGTTCCATTGGACCAGCAAAAGTAGGGTCTAGACATCACAAATTCTCATTTTAGCAGACACACTCTAAGCTACACTACTAGTCAAAGAGCACACCACGGAAACAGGAAGCACTATTAGCTTATAAAATGAATCAGTCTCATTACAAAAAAGCAGATATAGTAAGAGCCTGCTGCTCAGGCTCACTCTAACTAAAGGAAGCTAAGCTAGGAAAGATGTATCCCACAAGTTTCTTGTATTTGTTTCTATTTTCACCTCTTATAGTGGTAAGATTTTAGCACAATAATATATTGTATGCTCAATCATATTATATTTTTAAACTTGGTATTACACAGAGTATAGCAGAAAGCACTTATTACTGTACTCCTGTGCCATGCCCATCGCCAAAATTCTTCAATAAACATACCTGCAGGTGCGAAAAATGTCCTATAACAAGCTGTTCATCGAATGAAGTGTTAGACACAAAGTCTTGTCAATGTCGATGTAAAACCACAACCTGTCCACCTGGACAATACCTGGACCAAAACTGCAAGTGCAGATGCTGGAATAAATGGGGGTGCCTATCTCCCAAGATCTTCAGTGACACAACCTGCAAATGCCAGTGTCCACAGAAACCAAAATCCTGTCCTGGAAACCAAGTATACAGTACAGACAGATGTCGGTGTGAGTGCCTTCAGCAAATGCGACCATACTGCAGATGGCCTAAGGAATTCGATGACGAAGAATGCAAGTGTATATGTAGAAAGATCATGAACTGCCCATCCTCACTAGTATTTGACACCGAATCCTGCAAGTGTGTTTGCCCAAATAAATCCAAGTGCAGTAGTCTATACAAATTCAACCGCGAGACATGCCAATGTGAATGCCCAAAGAAACTCAACTGCATTAAGCCTTACATTTTCAACAGTAACACTTGCCAATGCCAGTGTCCTCAAAACCTCAATTGTACAGCTCCCTTCACCTTCAACCCTTACACATGCAACTGTCAATGTCCTAAGTTTCTTCGATGCCATAGACCCTATTGGTTCAACCCACAGACGTGCCAGTGTGAATGCCCAAGTTCTCCAAAGTGCTCAGCACCTTACGAGTTCAGCCAAAAGACTTGCCGTTGCCAGTGCCCTCATGTTCACACTTGTCCTAAGGCACAATGGTTCAACCCTCAGACCTGCAGGTGTGAGTGTCCTAACCCAGTCCAAAATTGCTCTCAACCTTGGGTATTTCATAGTGACACTTGCAAGTGTGCTTGCCCTGAGACACGCCACTGTTATGGTCCTTATGTGTTTAACAAATACACTTGCCAGTGCCAATGCCCTCAAGAACTCAACTGTACAGCTCCATATGTCTTCAGTCCACATACTTGCAAATGTCAGTGTCCTAAAGTTCTCCACTGTCCTAAGCCTCATTGGTTTAACCCAAAGACTTGCAGTTGTGCCTGTCCTACGACTCTAACATGTACAGCGCCCTACACATTCAACAGCAAGACTTGCCACTGCCAGTGCCCTCAAACCCTCAACTGTTCTGCTCCCTACACCTTCAGCTCCAAGACTTGCAAGTGCCAGTGTCCTGCCTATCTAACTTGTCCAAAGCCACAGTGGTTCAACCCACACACTTGCAGATGTGAGTGTCCAAAACCAACTTCCAACTGTACCCATCCATATACCTTCAACCAGTACACCTGCACATGTGTGTGCCCTAAAACGCTTCAATGTACACATCCCTATGTGTTCAACTCTAGCGCTTGCCAATGCCAGTGCCCTCATGTTCACACTTGTCCTAAGACACAATGGTTCAACCCACAGACCTGCAGGTGTGAGTGTCCTAACCCAGTCCAAAAATGCTCTCAACCTTGGGTATTTCATAGTGACACTTGCAAGTGTGCTTGCCCTGAGACACGCCACTGTTATGGTCCTTATGTGTTTAACAAATACACTTGCCAGTGCCAATGCCCTCAAGAACTCAACTGTACAGCTCCATATGTCTTCAGTCCACATACTTGCAAATGTCAGTGTCCTAAAGTTCTCCACTGTCCTAAGCCTCATTGGTTTAACCCAAAGACTTGCAGTTGTGCCTGTCCTACGACTCTAACATGTACAGCGCCCTACACATTCAACAGCAAGACTTGCCACTGCCAGTGCCCTCAAACCCTCAACTGTTCTGCTCCCTACACCTTCAGCTCCAAGACTTGCAAGTGCCAGTGTCCTGCCTATCTAACTTGTCCAAAGCCACAGTGGTTCAACCCACACACTTGCAGATGTGAATGCCCACCACAAGCTTCCAACTGCTCCCATCCATACACCTTCAATAGATACACCTGCAGCTGCAGATGTCCAAAAATTGTCAAATGTCAAAAGCCATATTGGTTCAATCCATCTACCTGCAAGTGCGAATGCTCTCAACCCGCACATCAATGCCCAGGACCTTGGGTATTCCACCAAGACACATGTCAATGTGCATGTCCCCCCCATACACAGAACTGTCCAAAGCCATACTGGTTCAATCCGAAGACTTGCTCCTGCCAGTGTCCCCCAAGGACACGTTCATGCTTGCCTCCACTGTGGTACAATCCGAGAACATGCCAATGTGAATGCTCTAAAGTCAACTGTAAGGGAAGCTGGAACTTCAATCTCGCCAAATGCCAGTGTGAGTGCCCTAATACCGTCACTCGATGCGAAAGCCCTTTCCACCATTTTGACCCAAGTAAGTGTGAATGCCGCTGCCTGACCTCTCGTCCAGTTTGCAAGCTTCCGTTCGTGTATGATCCATACAGGTGTGACTGTGCATGCCCTAAAAATACCACCACTTGTCCTATGGGATATAAGTTTAATGACAAGACATGCAGCTGTGATTGTGCCAAAGATCCTTGGTGTAAAGAGCATGAGATATTTGACAAAGAAAACTGTGCTTGCATATGTAAGCGGACATGCTCCACAGGATTTACTCTGGATACCAACAAATGCAAGTGTCTATGCACCAAAACATGTCCAAAAGGATACAAAAGGACAGCCAACTGCGACTGTGAGCGTTTAACTTGTGATAATGCTGAAGGAGCTGTGGAGTGTGGCCAAGCAAAATGTAGAGTGGATTCCACAAGAAGTTGCATGTAAGTGTCTAAATAATGTACCTACTATCATATACTAATGGCCTTATAAATCTGTATATTACATACTGAATTCAACCTCATCCTGTATCTTTTGCCTAATGTTAAATACCCTTCTGAACCTCTCCTGACAATGTGACTAGAATAGATCCTTCCCATGCTAATAATCACCACACTGATAATGAAATTACTGTTATTCTCTTGCAGCCTGAGTTATGACAACAGATGTACATGTCCCTGCTGCGTCTCCAAACTAGGGATACGATTCAAAGACTGGTGTCAAGATAGAAATGTCTATGGGGAACAAAAATGTCCTGCTGACTTCTGCAAATGGACCTGCCCAGATGAACCTGACATAGGCTCAGGATATACTGGCTCAGGCAGTGGTTTACATATTTATTAAGAAATCTTAACACCACCATCATTATTATTTCAGTAGACACACGTGTATCTTTATATCGTTCACTTCATTGAACTCTCAAAGTATTTATATATATCCAATCTTCAGCCTTACATTCTGCTTTTTCATTTTAAATTAGTGAAATCTATAGCACTCTCACTGCCAAATAAAACTAGGTTATTAATCTTATGAATTACTTATAATATGTAACTACAAAAAAAATTCTTTTTACTAATATGCTCCAAATGAAAGAGCAGTAGAAGGCAGTGCTTCGTTTGAACCTGAGCTTCCTAAGAAATATGCACTACACTGAAAACATTAGTGTTAGTCAACACTAGTGCTGGCACATGTGCTAGAATAAATCCTTCATGTCAAAGTGGTGAAGATAGAAGTATGGATCATCAATTTTACAATTGTGATGTGAGCTCATAGTAGAGCAGTTCACCTCAAGAGTTACCTTTTCCATAGTTATTATTATTACTATTATTATTATTATTGTTGCTGTTGTTGTTGTCCAATGGTATTGTAAGTGACATGCGGCCAAGTAATTCTTACTGTATTTGCCATTGGTGGATATTTCATTTCTTGTATATACCCTACCAATTGATATTTTTGGTAATAAGACCAAGTAAATATCTGATGTTAATTGTATTCATCTTACTCTTCCATACATTGGCAGAAGTACAACTTTCATTTATTCCTTTATTTTTTATATTGCTATTATTAATTCATTATCATAGCTTATTGGCATATAAAGGATATTTTGGCTAAGGATTAAAGGTGAGGTACCAAACTGAATAACAGCAATGCCATAACAATTATGTCTACTATGCAGTTTACAGTTGGTACCAGTAACCCACACAAAATTTTCTTCTCAGAGAGAAGGAAGTCCTATGTACACTCAAGTATGCTGTTGGTGTGCTTATACACATGTGAGTCTATTAAATTATTCAGAATACCTTTTTGCTGGTTTGAGCCAGCATTTACAGTTGGTACCAGTAACCCACACAAAAATTCCTTTTCAGAGAGGAGGAAGTCCTATGTACACTCAAGTATGCTGTTGAGTGTGTGCTTATACACATGTGTGTGTGTGTGTTGTTGTTGTTGTTTTTTAATATTCAGAATACCTTTTTGCTGGTTTGAGTCAGCATAAAACCTTTGGTTGATAGCCAATGGTTGCCATGGAGATGGTATACTCTACAAATTATACCACAGAAAAATACAGTGAACATTAGGAGTTGGATATTTCCAACACATTACCTGGCGCATGAAATACCGAGACAAAACGACGCAAGGTCTATTAAAGTGTGCCATAACTGTCGTTGTCAAGCAGAGTGGCAAACTTGGGGTTAAAGTGCACAATTGAAAGCTCCACCTCAATTACGCGCGTGAGTCTACTAAGGGTCGTCAATTACCACGTGCTTTTTCTTTGGCAAAAATGGCGGAGCAGGTAATGGTAGTGTTTTCTTTTCCTGACCGTTAATAATTCCAGTCATTCATTTGTACTGTTGCAGAACGAAAGAGCCTTCCAAAAACAAAGACTCACTTTTCTTAACAGCAAGGCTGTGCTGACTGGTGGGTCAAAGAAGACAAAAAATATTCGCTTCACCAGAAATGTAGGTCTTGGTTTCAAGACTCCCAGAGAGGTAAGCTGAGATACTGTTACATTATTTTTGAGAAATATGGTGTGGAATTTTGCAGGCTGTAGAAGGCACTTACATTGATAAGAAGTGCCCCTTTACTGGTAATGTAAGTATCCGTGGTCGCATTTTGACTGGTATCGTGAAGAGCAAGAAGATGAAGAGAACTATAGTTATCAGAAGAGATTATCTTCACTATATTAAGAAGTATAACAGATTTGAGAAGAGGCACAAAAACATCTCTGTTCACTGTTCACCCTGCTTCAGGTGAGACATGAGAACGCCGACTCTCAAAATTTTTAATGTGGGCGTAGAAGTAAGTAGGTAAACAATACAAGCCGTACGAGATACACATTGTGTCACTGCAGGTCTTGTGTGAAATTGAATTTGTTACCTTGCATGTTTTGGTAGTACTCCACCACAGACTTGCTTTTCTTTGAATGCTCATAACAGCTTCCAACATATCATGTTTTGTTGTTGTTGTTTTTCATCAAGTGTCCATGTAGAGTGACCATACGCATGAATTACCTCTGATAGATTCTTGTTTATCTGTTTGTTTGTTTTTCGTTTATTTTTTCCCTATCCCTCGTAATAGTGAATTGAACCAAGAATTGGACGTCTGCTATATTAGTAATAGGTTTGCAGGGTATTTTTTAGAACCAAATTTGAGAGAAGTTCAATCAACATTTTTGAATTTTAAGGCTTCATTTCAAAGAAATGTTATGGCAAATGTCACTATGAATGTCATAATTTTTTGGGGGATCTAGCCCATCTTCAGGGGACAAGAAAAAAAGAGCCTTAAAACCACTGGAGTGTAAAGTGTTGTGGGTGGGAGAGAGAAATTGGTATTCAGTCGTAGTTAAAGTTTGTGGTAACGTTTGTCAGTTTTGGCGAATTTGATTCTATTCCATGTGATATGGAACAGGAGTTGATGTAGTGTCGTTAGTGTTGCATCCATGGGTTGTGTTGTGATGCCGCCTTATCGTGCATGATCTTATGGATAAAGTGGTGAATAAAGCCTCACGCTTGAATTTTACCAAAGTATTAAGGGTGGCTGCACACCTCCTATGCAATTTTTTGTTGATGGTTGCTATACATGATTACTACTATTGTATACTGTCGGGGCTTCTCCACTACAACACAAGGACAGTACCTGTCGAAGGCGCCGCTCACTTATTTTAGAGCGAATCTGGAAGAAATATCGGGGCCTGGTTATTAAACTTTGTAGCACTTTTTTGGAGTGGTGCAGTATATATTTTTTTTAAGGCTTATGTGTAAAAAAAATTGTCGCTCATTATTAGATTCCAAGAAAAACTGATACAAAATTTGGAACTTTAATTCCACTCGCAATGCTTAAGAAATAGCCCCTCCCCCATGTCTCGTACTCCTTGTACATGAGCAATTTTTTTTATTGGTTTGTATTAGTTCTAAAAAAAGCCTACCTATATCAAGAGTGAACAAACATCAATATAACAATAACAAGATAGTCAGAAGAGAGAGCAGTTTCTTGGAGATAGTCCGAGGTGAAGGCATTAGGTCTGCGCAGCTTGGAACGTCTTCACTCCTCAGAAATCGAGCCTGCTGGATCCATCCGCTTGAGTTCAGGTGCGCAGAGCCTGGAGAACGACTACAGGAGGAGAGGCAGCCTGGTGCACCTTGCCACATGAGTTCAGATGACGTATGGAGAGTTGCTGTAAACGGCTACAAGACAACAAGAAGCTAAACCAAAACACCACTAATTCGCAAAGTATACTTCTGCTACTACTGCGCGATTGTTTCTGCTCACGTATTAACGAATAGTGGGATATTGGCGGGGAATAAATTAATGTCTGGATCTACAGGCGTTGCTATGTGCGGCCACCCTTAATCTATGCATCTCCTAGTGTTCTTCTACTATGATGGGTTGCTTAACTCTTTGGTTTCTCATATTCTATCTTTATCCAGGCTACTGTAGGTAGAGTTTGTTATGTTTTGTTGTGTATAGATACATTGCCTGGCATTAATAATAGTGCCGAGTTGGCACCGATCAAGTTGTGAGTTTGTCAAGGAGGACCGTTTTGTTCCATCGTGTTTGTAGCAGCATGGTTCTATCATCTCACAAAATAGGTTCATGCAGCTTCAGAATACCTTCCCCATTTAAATTTTTTTTTATTCCTAACAAACACAGGTTTCATACAGAGGTATGTAGATTTGTTGTTAACCCTGACATCCAAGCAGTTACTATAATGCTCAATACAAGAGGAGACTTTGCTATTCATCTATTCTGTTTTGGCACCCTGGGATCCCCCCCCCCCCCCCCCCAGAATTTTATGAAATAAATTAATAATATTTAGTACTTAATGGTATTCTGTGATTTTGTTGTTTGTATGTATCTAATATTTCGTGAAAGTTCACTTCAGTTAATAGAAGTCCTTCAATTGTAATACGCATTAGTCTTCCAAGATTGATGTCACTAATTCTAGACCTGAGACGGTTTTTAATAATAAAAAAATGTGTGGTTTCAGCAAAAGGGGGTGTAGTCAAATAAATGTGTAGCGCCCCCTCCCCTCCTTCCTAAACTCTTCCCCCCAGAAAAATTCCTGTATGAAACTCTGAAACGCCAAGCATTTTTGTGACTTCCTGTAGTGAAGCTCTGACCTTCTGACTATTCTGTTTTTGTTCACTGAGTTGGTCTGAAATGTAATCGTGCCTCATAATTAGTTGTGTGTTTAGCCTCTCGTTGCTGCCAGATCAGTTACACTATTTCCTCTCCGATTTAGGAATTGTTGACACTGTGAAGCATACGCTGGGTGGTGTCATCAGAAACACAGTCCTGATAACAATGTGTTGGTAGACGCAACATAAGATCTGTGGCCTTATCCCACTCCCACCATAGCTCAGGGAGGAGGTAATTGGTAGTTTTCATGCAATTATTAAAGTCGGTGCAAGCATTATGAAGAACTTGGCACGATTTACATTTTGACTGTATTATGGTAAGCTTCCAAAGCATACACATTGACTGCTGACCATGTCAGCCATCACTAGATATTGCATGCGGTAGAGCAATGTTGGTAATTATGATGTGGGTGCAAGCAAGTGGATTATTTTGGAGTGCATTAACCTTTGAGGATGTTGTAGCATGGCTATCAGCTGTTTGTTAGTTTTGCTTTGTGTGGGTGTGGCATTTGATGATTGTTTTGTTAGTCACAACATTTATTATTGGAAGTCACACCACAACACGTACTATTGCCGGGTTGGCAAGGTGATTATAGGTACAATGCGATAAATGTAAGATAGTAAGCAATCTAATTGACTTGCCACACTTGAGGCTTTTTCAAAGAGTACAAGTCTTCAAAAGCTAATTTTTAGAGTGAAACGTTCAAACCTTTAGGTGTGCAATGGTTTGGAAAGGTATTGAGAAACAACTTGCGACTACTGAATTGATTTAGCTTGTTATATTTTGTAGAGATATTGAGCTGGGAGACTTGGTGGTGATCGGGCAGTGCCGTCCTCTGAGCAAGACCGTCCGCTTCAATGTTCTGAAGGTCCAAAAGGTCAAAGGTGGCAAAAAGCAATTCCAGAAATTCTAATGTGCAACTATTATTGTCTGTTGTTCGTTTTTGCAATTTCAAATTCGTAAATATAGATAATGTCTGTTCTCATGTAAAATACACAGGTAGCTAATTAGGATAAACACTGGGAGTAACAATAAATGGAATACTGGATTCAGTACTCGACAAGGTGTTTGGAAACTTTTTTTCCTACAAAAAATGCCCTCATTATAAAATTCTGGTGGGTAGTGATAACAAAAAAAACTATAAAACAAGCGATGATAGCAAAAAAATAAATGGGTGCACTACTAGACTTGGAAAGGGTTTGTCCTTGAGAAAGTTTGCAGAGTGTTGAGAACAGCTAGGGTCTCTGGAGCTTCTAGGGTCTTGGCCTCTTGCATGGAACACTGCAGTAAGAGGTTGCCGTTGCCACACGAGCATAGAAACGCATAGCACCTGGGATTGAGAGAAACAAGATGTAATCCAGTGAGACATAATTATTGAGAACTAGTGGTATAAATTTGTTTCAAATTTACAAAATGTACTGCCTCTTGCTATCCCATCTACGCAATGTATTGTGTGCACAATACTTGCTTTGTGTGCACAACTAAGCTATGAAACTACTTAATGAGAGAGGGATGAATGGTTTAAGTGTGACCGTACATTGTAGGAGTGTGTATGAATTTTTATCCAGGTACATTGTGGAACTGGCTAGTGGTCCAATCCCGCCCTTATCCTGATCAAGAATCCCCCACACATACCTGTACAAGGCGTGGTAATTGGACTCTGCTTGTCTAAGTAGCCTCTTGAGTGTGTTAATGTCCTGAATAATCTAAGACAAATAAATGCAAGGTAATGGATCTTCTAAATATAACCAACTCTACTCAGAGCTTTGCTGTGACGAATAAGAAATATATTGTGTCTTGGGAGGGGAAACAAAAGTATGTACTAGGTGCTAGTGCCACTTGGTGGGTACTTATTAGAGTGAATGAGCTATTGACATACTGGATGGACTGAGTCAGCAGAGTGAATAAGAATCGGGTAGTGGGAGAAAACAATTTTACCTTCAATTTATAATTTTCAATGGCTTGCTTGAGGAAGAACGGATCAGGAGAATTGGTACCTTGTAGCAGGAGCACCTGTGCCCAGTTTTGGCAAAACTTGCTTGTTTCTGTACGACAATATAACCATTATACCTGTCCAGCCAATAAAGAAAAAAAATTCAAAACCTTTTGATGAGATTGTGCATCTGTTGTTAGAGACATGAATTGTCACTGCACCGTCTTTACTAGCCGATTTCTACAATTATATGTATTTATTAATTAGGTTGGTAGACACATTGGTTACAAAATTGCTTCATTTTTCGTACTACCTCGGTTGGATTGAGTTGCATCAAGTTTGATAAACTGCAGCCTTCCAAAAACCTGCAAACCAAAATAGAGAATTTTATAATTTTAGAGAGAGAAAAATGGTGGTAGCTGGCTCACATCTGGATGAATTTAACAAGACGTTCATTATCACCTTCCACTATCACAGGCGAATCTACTGCCTGAAAAGAAGCAAAGGGTGACGGGTTTCTTCACTTCATTATAACACAGCTTACCACATGTAGTAGGATGGGTAGTTCCTCCCTGCAGAGCTGAACCACTTGCACTAAGTAATCCACCTGTGCACGCACACACATACACCGCAGTGTTATCTAATCAATGAGCATGCTCACGTGCATCACAGTGGTGTTCAATCAGTTAGCATAATATATATAAATATGCCACAGTATTATCTAAACAGTCAGCATCAACGCACAATCAAGTGACCTCCAAGCACATGTGCAAATACAACACCAAGGTATCAATTTAATCTTTTTTTTTTTCCGCCTTGCACAAGTCATAATAACATGACTTTGAATAGGTCAATACACACAAACACACATACATCACAGAGAAATCCAATTGGTCAGAGCACACATACATGCCCACACATATATCACAGTAGTATCAGCACAGCACACACATCACATGCAACACAAAGGCATCCTATCAGTCCACACGCGCGCACACGCATACATCAAGTTCACACATACCTCCTACACACAAACATTGGCACTTATATAGACACAACACAGATGTGCACACACACACACACCACACACACACACACATGCACTAGCATGCATACGGTGACAAACTAGCCCCACCCACTCACATTGTCGGAGTACCATGATAGCAACTTCTCCTCCAGCGGCGAACCTTTGAATGACTTCGTAGTGTTGTCATAAGACTACAATTCAATGAATAGAAACAATAGTAGCAGCAGCCTTATCATGCAATTTTTACAACTTCTTCCCACTCCTGGGTAAAGGAGGGCGGAGGAGACAGGATATAACGTGAGAAAAAACAGTAAAACGGCATCATATAACGTCACTGTCTCAATACTGAGCAAAAAAAAAAAAAAAAAAAAAAAAGCTCACAAATGTATTTAGACACAGCTATTTGACAGGAACTGTATGCATACAGTGGTGTAGGAAGATGTTCCGGTACAGGTGGGCTATTATTGCCCTCTGAGCCCCCCCCCCCCCCTCCCACGCTTCCTATGCCACTGACACATAGTATAATTTCATTGCCACCTAGTGCTTACAAAACTGTGGTAAACATATGTGACCATCTACGGGAAAACCGGGCACAACGCGGCGTGCGTAAATATCGAGAAAAGATCGATCGATTTCTTAACAAAATATTGTTTCAAGCCTACGGAAGGGAACGGTTAGGTCTATTATAGCGGGAACGACTTAAGCTACGACGATAAAACTTGGAGAGCTCAATATCTGGACGCCGACAACTCCATAAGTGCAAAAAAAAATTTTTCGAAGGGTGCCGCGTTGTGCCCAGTTTTCCTATGGACAGTCACATATGTATGCTGAGTTGTTCCCAACAACAATCTTTCATTATGTAGCTGGGTGCTATTCAAGACGCTACTTGTTAGAATTTTGATCATGTGATCACCACCCCTTCAATTTAAGGCATGTCAACAAAAAATGAAGTAAAAAAAAAAATCGGAGCACGGTAAAGGGATTCGGCTAGGTAGTTGTGAGTGCTACAGTTAGACATCACTTCCAATGCACTGTGTGCCTGCTTTCAAAGCCTGCTGTTGATCGACAGGCAGACAGACCAATTTAATGTGACACTCGCACATTCTGAGGGTAAAGAATTTTAAATACTTATCCTGGAACACTGAAGGAATTGCATGGACAGAATGAACTCACCAGCGTCTTAAAGTGAGAAGACAGAGACATGCAGAATGAGTCCAGCTCATTCCGAAATCTGTGGTGACTGACATTAAGAAATTGACACCTAATAATCTGTCTCTAGTAAAATAACATTTACTCTAAATATTGTTTTATCCAGCTGTATGTCTCATATGAATTACATAGGAATGATAATTACCTCTTTCACTTGCAAGTCACATTACCCTAACTCTTTATAATGTAAACTCGATAATGGATAATGCTGCGTAATGTGTCATATGTATTTGAATGTAGACAAATGAAGTGGATATACAAACCAATTCTATTGTTGCTTGTACAGCTCATCATGTAAGAAATGTCCAACCTACTGCAAACAGTCTACCAATTCTCAGGAGGATACAGGTCGAGGCCTTGCTTCCCGATGCACACAAAACACACCAGAAACTGTCGGTCACTGCCATCGTCTTGTGAACCATCCACTCGGTTGATGTAGCACTGTGAGGGTGGGGGGAAGACCCTGTAATTAGAAGAGAATACAGACAGATGGCTAGCCATCGACCGAACTTTAATTAATCTGTTGCATAACATTTGAAGAAGCCAAGCCATACAGTGTGAACACCTGTCCACGTTGTAGAGTCTACAAGCTGTATTCACGCTGTACCTAATCAGAAGGAAGGGAAAGGGCAAGGAAGTTTTGTGGGGACTGGGAAAAGAAGGAAGAAGGTTTGAAGTTTACTTTGAAAATTCATGACCTTCCCATGATTGTATTGGCTTTTGTCACATCCCTTACCAGATAGTTTGACAATACTGATAGACTAAACGTAATGCGAGCAAGTCACCACAAGTTAAAAACAAGAAGACAGCTCCCATACACATTGCTAGTAGACATGTGCAATGCTCACACCCTTCTGTGAAGGACTACATATTTATTATCATGGTTTGATACAGAAATATTCGCCAGGGAGGTGGGACATCAGCATTAGAGGGTGGGGCTATATACTTAGAGATGTGTGTACACACATGCAGCAATTTACTAAAGTATTAACCAAAAAAGCAAATTATCTCACAAGTCCTGTTTATGCATTTAAACAGTGAAAATTGTGTGCAATCTGAGTTCTAGATCCAGAGCCCTTCACTCACTACACATACGAATATCTGGACAGCAAAACCAGAGAAAATATATTTTGTCAACCGTTCATTAAATTACACCAGGAATCTTATGTGGGTGGGGGAAAGGGGGGGGGGAGTTTAGTACCCCCTTTCCCCCTCCCCCCCTGTATCAAACTCTTTTTGAAAAGCACCAAATCTCTCTTATGCGGACCTGTAGATATGGGCATCTCTAATACCCATTGCGTTGGGCAGCTTAAAAAGGACAAAATAATAAACGTATAGGACATTTTGTTAGGCAGCCTCAAGGCACATGGATAAAAGAGATTCTACTGTATACAGGTTTGTCACCACAAGCTTATACTTGACCGAACTTGACCAATTATGAACTCACTCTGGGTCCATGCTCGTCACTAGGCCACTCTTCTTATAGAGAGTTCCTTGAGACATCTTCACTCCCACATGTTCCCTGAGGAGATGCTCTCTGTCTGCACAGATACTGCTGCTCACCAGAGACAAGCTGAGCCACGACAACAACAAAAAGACAATACAACATGCTCAGTATAGGCATAGCTACTGAACTGAAAATATCTGTGAGCCTTCATTGTTTTGGACTTTCATATTAAATGCGCCGGGTAATGAGGTAAAATTAGCACGCATTTAATGTTAACTGAGTAGCTATGATGTCAGATTGTATTATAAGATATCGACAGCACTTCCTAATACATGACCGTTGCCAATTGATTCCCCTTTAATTAACAACTCAATAGAAAAGTAAACTTGTCATATCAAATCCATGTGCATGGCTCCAACAAAACAGTGAAATATTTTATACCCTTCATCAACATGTTCTAAAAATGCATACCCAGTTGGGCACACATAATTTTAAGTAGTTTAATTTCTTGTGAAGTGCCTTTCAATTCACTCTTGGACTAACCAGTCTAACCTAAATCCAGAACCAACTGTGCGTGCTTCTGTCTCCTTCTTTTCCATGGTTTCTCTGTAAATTGACAATATATGAACGCATCAAAGAGCGAAAAAAAATTTTATTAATTTTTTAGCTAAGTTCTTACTTGAAGAGTGTATACTAATAACCTCCTTATTTGTTTTAGGTTGTTGTTGTTGTTGTTGTTGTTCGTTTGTTTGTTTTTCATTCTTTTTTTTATTTTTATTTTTTATATACACAAGTAAAAAGAACCACTTGATTTGGAGTGCTTACTGGTTTGGAGTATAGTGATAAACAGCATATTCTGTCTCTTTCCATTCCTTGACAACTTCTGGCAACTCCACTTCCTTCCCTAAAGGCGTTAAAACACCCCCATTAGGTGCACTCATCGCCCTAACACCTAAGATCCTCTCCACACACCAAAAAGAACATGTAAACAGCTCCCGCCACAAGCGCCACACCCCTTCAATGCGGGTATGGGTCGTTCGCAAGAAACAAGTTTCTTCTAGTAACGACCGGTACCTGACGTTTCTAATTAACAGCGCGGCACGAAAAGCGCGGGAAAATGAAATTTTAAAAGGATACTTTGGTACTTCGGTACTTTGGTAAATATACTTTGCTTTGGCAGCTGCAAGATGGAAACTGTAGAAGATGTGCGAGAAGCAGAAGCGTTTCAAATGTTGGGAGTACCAGATCTTCCTTCTGATTGGGTTGATTCACTATGGGATTGTGACTTTTGTCCCGAGTCCATAACCTTACCTTACCAATCTGTCAGTGAGGGTACTCTACTCTGTGAAGAAAGCTGGGAAGTCGCTGTGAAAGCTTGCAAAGACTGGCTGAAAGATTCTGAAGAAGAAAGGACAGGGTTTTGGGCATCCTTGATGGAGATCAATGCATCTCCCAGGGCTCTTTTGGCTCTTCTCTATGCTTTGATGGAGAGGCCTAAGCCACGCCCCATGGACCGCATATGTGCAGTTCAGGCTGCTCGCGTGTATCTCATGCTCCTCCAGGTGCCTGGAAGTGGAGGATTCAAACTCTTCCATTCTATGATATTCCAAAAGACCATCGATGCTTTTGTTTTATTTCCTGGTAAGCATTATCCTTAAACAATATAGTTCATATACTTTACCTCATACACTATAAGGTTGCATGTGCATTAGTCTTCCCATACCCTATTTTACAAAATCTTTATTCTTAATTCTATTATAGGAGAAGGTGTAAAAGGAAAGGCAGGGAAATCCAAAAAGAAACAGCAGAAGCCTAAGCGAGGGAGGAAGAGGAAGAAGACAACGGCGGTTGACTTTGATGAACAAGACGATGATGAGATGTTTGGCAGAGCAGATGTGACTGTCATAGAAGGAGGAGGAGAGGACATTGTAGCGAGCTTACTGAAACTCTTCATCAAGGTAAAGGACATTGAGTAATCTATTGAAGAATAGGGTTGGGTTGAAGCGAAGGAATAGACCCATTTTAAGTTTTCTACTCTTTGCATCACAAAATGAATTGCTCATCAACCTGAACGTTTGTTTGCATGACCATAGGGGTAAAACATTTTTGCTTTAAAAATTGACAAATCAGTGGTGTTGTTTTGGGAAACCTAGCTAAATTTTGGTCCATATTTACTGACGTTTTGAATTGTAGTTTGAGTAGGAATGTTTCATTTAAGTTGTCTAAAAATTTGCTAACCAATAGATCAATAAAGCAGCTGTGATTGGTCAGCCAATGGAAATATTCACCATGTTATTCATTCATTCAAAGTATACAGCAATAGCAGTTTTTCTCTGTTTCGCCACTAAAATATAATTCAAACTTAACCCGATGTTATCAACTTCTTGCTGAATTCCTCCTCACGGGCCTATATGGTTGAACTTTCCATGGTGATTTTGTAAACATAAAATGAACAGCAAGATAACTGGGCATGCTTACTGTTTAAAGATCCTGAAGTATGGCATGCATGCAGCATAGATGGCCAGCATCCAAGAAGCTCCAAACCCGAGTCTCTATTATATTTAATAGTTTTCTAAAGTGTATGAGTAAAGCTTTTGAACTTTAACTCACAATTCTTTTGAAATGTCGTACAATTTGAATTTAATTATTGCTAATATGTTTTTGAAAGCACATTATAAATGTTTAGGAGGTGTGGTCATTCTTATTGAAGTTCTCTCTGGACATGCACGAAGTGTCTCGCTACCAGCTCATCCAGGGCATGCTCAATATGGCCAGAATGGAACTGAGACAGGGCTTGAGTCTCATTCTGGGGAGTAAGGGGGATTGTGTAGGGCGTAGCGATATTCCCATGTGTGTGCTGGCGTGGGCTTGTCTGGATGCGCTGTGTCGACCATTCCATGGGCCTACGGAGAAATTGGTCAATGAGGTAAGAGAAAGAGATGAGGTCAGGGAATAGTGCTGGGTTGGGGGCAAGATTAGGGGAGTCGTGGGTGGAGTCACGTTGGAGTTGTGGGTGGAGTCATGGAGGGGTTGTGGGTAGAGTCACGTTGGAGATTTAGAAATAGAGTCATGCAAGACTCGGTAAGAGCTGGGGGTGGAGTCGTATGAGTTGGGGGTGGGGTCGCATGAGTTGGGGGTGGAGAGTTGGGCTAGCTTTAGGCAGGTTTTAAGTGAGATTAGAGTAATGGAAGGATGGTACAATACTTTGCTGTATCTTTCCAGGTGTTTCGTCAGCTCCTGCCCGTGCTGCTGATGCTTGGTGAGAACGGTAGTGCAGTGTCGGCCACTCCTCTCCCTTCGCACCTGGTCACCTGTTCTCGTCACTCTCTGGCTTTTGTGGAGTACATTTCTAGCAAGTCTCGTGAAGAGTTCAGTGGGCCTTTATTGAAACTCCTACAGCACATGTGCTGCAAAGTTCCTGACAAAGCTGAGTACAGGAATAGGGTAGCTCCGGTAAGTGTGTCTAGCGTGGGTGTGTGTGTGCGTGCGTGTGCACATGTACATGTATCTGTGCTTGGTATATATGTGCTTGCTAAATTTTTATGTTCTTCCATAATAAAACACTGACTACTGGATATATCCTTACTGTCTAATTTATTTATTTGTTTATTTATTTTTTCATTCATTCATTTATTTATTTATAACATTACTATCATTCTTTACCATGTATATATGTGTGTGTGTGTGTGTATGTGACAGCTGACATGTGCCCTTGTCCAGCTCTTGACCCGCCAATCCTTCCCTGAGTTTATGGAATGGCTGCACAGGTTTTCGAGCAACACTAAGATAGCCTTCCGCATGTTTGCTCTCGATGTCTTCAGTGAATTGCTCACTGTAGCAGCAAAGCCTTCCAGTGAGTGTTTAGCTACTCTATATTACATACTCCTCCCTTTACTCCTTCCTTTACTCCTCCCTTTACTCCTCCCTTTACTCCTCCCCCCTTTACTCCTTCCTTTACTCCTTTCTTTACTCCTCCCTCTACTCCTCCCTTTACTCCTCCATTTACTCCTCCCTTTACTCCTCCCTTTACTGATATACCAGATTAAAGCTAATTTAGTCTTTATGGTTACTATAATGTTCATGTGGTAAAGTAGACTGTATAAAGGGAATAGATTTTTAATGAAGGAGAATAACTTCAGTTGGATTTGGACAACTGCGATTTCGTGATTATTTGGAAAAGGGTTGAAGCCAGGGAGAGTGGGTGGGGGGTGGGGCATTAGCTGTCACTTAAATAAATGGTATTGTAATGGGATGGGGGGCAGATGGTGAGATTTTTTTATTTATTTATTATCTTTTGTTTGTTTACCTTTACTTAGGTGAATTCTCTTGTCTATTGGATATCATGTTTCTTTTGCGAATAGTTCTCTCTCGTTGTTCTGACAGGTCTCCAAGGTACACACGACTTGTTTATTACACGTGAGACATTGATTCATTTACTTTGTTTTGTATTTTATATTAGTGTGCGTGGGCGTGCTCTTGTCGTCCTAGCAACTGTTGCCAGTAGTTCCTCTAGTGAACTGGTCAGTTCAGTTCGGGTCAGCTTGTTTCCTTCCTTGACAGCTCCTCCAGACACATCAGGTAACAACAACTGGATTAATAAAATAATAATAATAATAATAATAATAATAATAATAATAATAATAATAATAATAATAAGAAATTCTTTCTCACTTGACTTCACATGTGCCATCAATAAGCTTCAAATATGTGCTTACATCTGTGGGTGTGATTTATGGGATTTACCATTGCAGTGATGCTTTACCAAGTTATTGGCATATTTTAGTTGAAGAGTGTGCGTTTGTGTGTCATAAGGTTCTGGAGGTGAAAGTTTAGTGATAGAAATGATCCGTCGCAGAACTTCAGATATGAAGGTGGGCGTGAGGAAGGCGGGGCTTCAAGCGCTGGAGGCTATAGTCGTCATGGATTCTGCCAATACTAGGATCAAAGTAAGTGTTAATAGTAGCAACAACAATAATGATAGTAATAATAATAGAATATAAAGAATTTGTACTCCCTCTCTCTCTGTCTGTCTCTCTCTCTCCCCCCCCCCCCCCCCACTCCCATCGTAGTCTCAATGCTCAGGTTTTGTAGTGTAGTGGTTTCAGCTATACCTAATGGTTCATAGAGAAATATAGCAATTTTTTCCTCAGATACCATGCTATATGATTACCCTCTCATTTTACACTCACATTCTGTGTGAACTCAATAAAATCAGGAGAAGCTGTCAGTGTCACATGAATAAGATATCTCTGATATTTTGACTAGGCCCATACCAGAATCTGAGGTTCCTGGTTGGCCAGTATATGCCAACACCTTTCTATAGTTGCTTCACTTCATTTTGCATTAAGTACATAATGGTTTGATGACACCTTACCATACTTTAGTATGTCCTCATTTGGCGATACATTACCAGTTTTGTTGCCACAGGATGTCCAGGTGATTCACAATCGTTGCTCTGATCCTTCTCTGGCAGTGCGTAAGCAAGCCATGGCATGTCTCACTGCCGTTCTACTGCACAAGAGGGAGGATGCTGAAGTGAGAAGGTTAGTTGGTTTGGGAGGAGGGGGGGGGGGGGGCTACTGCTCCATGATTATACTGTGTGTATGTGCGTGCTTGTGATTTAGCTTGTGGTTAGACGGTGTGTTGCCCATGGTGATGGACAGAGAGGTAGGAGGAGAGGAGAAAGCAGTGCAGACACTGGAGTCCATTCTGCTGGACAATATCAGGCCTTGTGGCAGGTGAGTGAGTGGTGTGGTCTATTCACAGATTGCCCTGAGGCAGTTTGATTTTTGGTGGTGGTTTTGTTTTGCAAATTAAATGATTTCTTGTGGTAAAAAAGTTTGTGCATTGGGTATTATTCCTCAAGTATTTCTGCATCACGCGAGCATTCAATATATTCCCGTATTGAACACTGCCATATTGAATGCTCCAACTTGCTCCATGCGTAGTTCTGGACAGCTGAAACTTTAGAAGTATGGAGAAGTTGCACGTACCTCTGAATGACGAGGTTTTCTTTTTTTTAAGGCTGTAAAGAAGAAAAATGGGGAAGACTATGAATCTGGTAGCTTGTCTTCTCTACCAAGGAGTTTATTTAGGCACATACGCAATTCAGGCAGCGAGTATTGCTTTTTGATGGACAAAGGAATTGAAGGTGTCACAGAACAGTATGAGCAAAGGAAAGCTTTAAGAAGGCAATGAAAGGGTGCTATTTTTGAAAAATCCTAACATTTTGTAATTTTGTATTGTTTAAAAAAAAAATAAAATAAAATAAAAAGCCTGTGAAAGGGAGAGAATATATCTAATGAAAATATTGAATTTACAATAAACAATTTATTACACGCATCGTACAACATGGGGGTGATATTTCACTCGCGCGCTTGTATTTTCACTGTTTTGGCTCGTAAAATATTTATGAGTGTTCGTTCTCCCCATATTATACCATGACTCATGCAGTAAGTACATTTTTTCCCCTGCAGTTCCCCAGATCCTGATGAAGTGCTGACATGGCAGCTGCTATCGCTGGTAGCAGATGAGGACCGCGTGGACCTCCAGCGTTACTTGTGTCGAGCTGTGGGGGAGTGGTCCAGGCTTGGCAAGCTGACACGCCCACTTGTTAAAGCCTTGTGCACTCATGCCGAACATGACGACCATTTGAAGGTAATTAATAAAGATGGAGGTGTTATGGGAGGTGGTAGGAAATCTGTATTCTTTCTTCTGTTCGAACCGAACATACAGTAGCTTACAGTGTTGTATAATATAGATTGTACCGTGGTACGTTCAAATTGTTCAATCAGATTGCTCAAATCGCGGCAAATATATTTCATTGCCACCTCCTAGGAGGTGAATAAGTACACCGTCCAAGCAAAATTAGTGTTTCTTATAGCCTAGAGCCATGGTACAAGTCAGTTGCACCACTCCGTTTGGTCGGTACGGGATTTACACTATCCTTAGGCCTGCCCTCAGTAGTGTAAATCCTGAACTTGTACCACGGCTCTAGGCTATAGGAAATACGTGAAAACTAATTTTGATTGGACGGTTCACTTAATTCATCTCCTAGGAGGTGGGTATGAAATGCATTCACTGCGAATTGAGCAATCTGATTGGACAGTTTGAATGTACCATGGTACAAATATATATATATATATATATATATATATATATATAATCATTATCTAGCACATGCTCAGTGCACATCATAGATAGCAGCATTGTGTATGCAGCTTTTTTTAACAGTCAAGTGTAGAGTAGAAATATTTTCAGCGGATATGTCAATTTGTCCCGAAATGCGAAACTATAATTATAGGGGGGGAAATTATTCAAAAATTTTTATTTTATTTAAAGGGTGAATATTGGACACATGTAAATTGATGGTGCACATCTTATGTATAACTAATAAAATATAATTGACTATGTTTCAATAGGATCTTTTGACATGCTCGCCATACACGTACTTTTTTAGTTGAATTACTAGACTTGGCTTACCTAATAGTTATAGCATTCGGTGCTCTGTGTGTATGTATGTGTGCGTGTGTGCACCCTTGTGTTGTACACTTACCTTCCCCAGGCTGCGTGGATGTTACTGTCTGAAATCTCTCAGTTCACCAAGGATATAGACACTAAGTTTCTCTATGAGAGTTGGAAGAAGCACATTAGTGAGGACCTTCTCTCAGCTAGTGCCAACCTCTCTGCCGCCAGTCCTCTAGTGCCGATCATGGAGGTGGTGGGCAATCAGGCTCCTCACATGAGCAAGGTTGCCGTGGACGACATCAAAAGTGAGTGTGAACTCTAAAAATAATTAATTTTGGTTGCTTTTTTTTTTTTTTTTTTTTTAATTTTTTTATTATTATTATTATTTTTTTTTTTTTTATTTATTTTTTTTTTTTATCTCTAAGGGTTTAAATTATATAAATAATTTTATATTTCAGGTGGCATTGTAGATTTACTGAAGGAGTTCAAGATGGCTCCTGCTATGATCAAGGCAGCTGTCAACTCAGTCTGCCTCATCTGTGCTGCCCTCACCAACAAGAGTGGCTATCAGGTACACCAAATACATGGGGGGGGGGGGGGGGGGGGGGGGGGGGGGGGGGGGGGGGTTGTTGTTGCTGTTGTTTTGTTTGTTTGTTTTTTGTTTTGTTTTGTTTTGTTTTGTTGTTGTTGTTTTTTAAGGTGGGTTGGGATTGGGGAAGGGGTGGAGAGATGACATCCAGAAAGTTCTTGTATAAAAAAAAATCAGTGTAGCTTTTTTTTTATCTGGGTATGCTTAATACTTTTTTTTTCTTACTCTCCCCTTCCTTTCAACTCTCTAGCGAGCTGTGGACGAATGGGGCGTGCCACTGCTGAAGATGTGTGAGGAATACATCTCTGATTTGATCAGGGACAAGAGGCAGGAAGGTGCCGCAGTAAGGGATGAGGATGCCAAGGAACTGGAGAGTCTGACTTATATCTTCACCTTGGGGGAGGTGGCTCAGGTAAGGTCATGAGCTCTTGAGGGGCCCATGGTATGGATCATTGTTCGTAAATCTGAGATTGTCATGATTAAAAAAAAAATTAGAGGGTTTTCCTCATTTAAATGAATTATCTGCAGACCAAACGGTTTTGCCACTTCTAGTCCTATTTCTATGAACTTTTTTGTTTGTAATGTGTGCGTATGTATGTATATTTGTGTGTGTGTGGTTTTTGTGGTTGAACGTGGTTTTCTTGCACATTCAGAATGATATTGTTTGTATGTGTAGCATCTTACCACAGTTTTTATAACTGTGTACTAATACACTTGTGTGTCAGTAATAACAGTGTGTATGAAAATAATGGCTGTGTCAGGTTGGTAAGGCATCGTCATGGGCTGGATGGGTAAAGCATCGTCATGACCTGGCTTGGTAGGGCATCGTCATGACCTGAATGGGTAAGGTATCGTCGTGTGTTGAGTGGGTAAAGCATCATCATGACCTGAATGGGTAAGGCATCAGTTGAAGGCAATGGAAACGATGACTATTGTAGCTACAAGCAGTTTCACAAAGCCTAAGTCCACAATCATTGGATAGATAGAGGGACAGAATGACTGAGAAGCAGGAAGAGGTAGACCAAGGAGAAGGGAACTTGAGAATAAAGCTGAATGTAGGAAGGGAAAAGACTGAGAAGAGCCAAGATGGCTCAGTAAGAAAGATAGCTGGACAGGGAATCTGATGTAACTCAACCAAGTGGTATAGGATATTAACAATTGATAACAATACCTCATGCTACTGCATTCCTAGTTAGCAGAAGTTAGTGTGACGGGGTACTTGCTGGTAATTATTATAGTCATCATCATACTCACAATTGAGATCAATCTGCTCATGTCACTTGGTTTAACTCTTGGTCTACTACTACCAAGTTGGTAAAACTTATCTCTATTGTTGTGATCGCTTATCTCGTGTCACAGCTCTGCCCCGCCCACACATCTCGTCACCTGTGCCTAATGGTGCAGTCCCTCCTCCTCGCTTCCTCTGAAGCTCCGCCCACTCCGGGAATTGCCGCCAACACGAAGCTGTGGGGCACTCGGAAGGCGTCTGTGCCTCCCGGCAGCCAGGACAGCCACGCCCCCGGTAGCCAGGAGAGCCACGCCCCTAACAGCCAGCCCAGCCAGTTGTCAAGTCAAGCATGCAGTCAGGCCTCCCTCTCTCTCCTCTCTGGTTTGAACAGACTGAGCATGTCTCCTATGCTGCGAGCACACACGTACATCACTCTAGGTATGTGTTTTATAACAGCACAATACTTTCCCCCTTAAACTGTTTTTGTTATTTTGGTTGTTGCTTGTGTGTTGTTGTTGTTGTGTGTTGTTGTTGTTGTTTTAAAAGGCTTTTATATATTATTCCTGTTATATATTACCAATATTAAGGTGCCCCTTAATTAATTTGATTTTATCATCGTATTCCATAATTAGGTAAGTTGTGCCTTCAAAATGAAGATCTCACCAAGCGCTCAGTGATCCAAATGGTTCGTGAACTTCGCTGCTCAAAGCACGCGTGCATACGTAACAACATCATCGTGGTGCTGTGCGATCTTGTGGTTCGCTACTCGTCCAGAGTCGACCCTTACCTACCATCCATCTCCTCTGCCCTCAGGGACCGTTCCCTGCTCATCAGGCGGCAGACTCTGACACTGCTGGCACGTCTCTTGCAAGAGGACTACATCAAGTGGAAAGGTCCTCTGTTCTTCCATGTCGTGAGTACTCTCGTTGACCCAGAGATGGGGGACTTTGCGGAGTTCTGCCTCCTTCATTTGCTCCAGGTGAAGCACCCCACCATGTTCTACCAGCACTTTATGGAGTGTGTTTTCTTCTTCAACTCTTACACTGGACACAAAGGTGAGCAAAGAGTGATCAGGTAAAGGAAAGGGAGGAAAAGATTATTTTTTATTTACATTATTATTGTAGTAGTAGTAGTAGTAGTAGTAGTTATTGAGCAAGCGAGATGCTATTAGGGGTGGATAATGCTGTATCGGGTATGTTGTATGGATGGATGGTATGTATGCCCTTAAACGAGCGTGCGGGTTCCCCCTTCTTCTTTTTTCTCCTAAAATACGGCTTTTTAGGCTTGACCCCACTTTCTTCTGGTGCTACAGCATTAATTAAGTCTTACTTGAAAGTTGAGCTCCAAATTGTGAGATAATGCATGCGAAACACTTGTTTTTCAAGTCCCAAAAGTTACTGTGACTGGTTACTATGACATTGAAAACCCTTTACCGGACATCATTTCAAAACTTCGTCGTTTTGGGGGGCTGCTAAATGCCGCTCGTTGGTTATCAAGTGCCACTGGTAACCAGAATGGCTAAATACTAAGGAAATTATAAAAGTAACCTGGCCTTTGCTTTTGGTAGAGCTGGGAGCTTGTTCACCAATTGAGGTAGTCAGAATGGCTTAAATTGGATACTACAGAAGTTGCACTGTATTTTTTTGGTAATATTAATGGTCAACTACCTGTTTTGCATAAACTAAGCTAAATTATATTATGTAACAATACTGTAGTTTTATGTAACATAACTGCAGGCAGGCTTGCTCGATGTTTGTGCTCAAGCACATCACTAGTAGTAGTAGTAGTAGTAATTGTAGTGTTGGAGCCCCTACCATATTTGAGAGTTTATTACTTTAGAGAAATGTCGGAAAGGGTTTAGTTTTGTTTATTTTATTGGTCTTGTTGTTGTTTTTGTTGTTGTTGTTTATTGACTATTATCCTCTCCGTGGGTCCAGTGTACAACAAATTCAAGGTTGCTGAAGGTGATGAGGAGTTGTTCTCTCTGAAGGGGAAGAAAGAGGCAGAGAAGAGGATGAAGATATACAAGTTCCTTCTCTCCCATCTCTCTGATCAGCACAGGTTTCACCTGCAGGGAAAACTCTGTCAGGCAAGGACACAGCATGAGTGTGGGTGGCTGTATAGTTGTGACCACCCACTATATTGGTATGACGTCCTCTTACCAATTTGCATGGTGTCCCCTCACCAATTTGCAAAGGTGTCCCCTTACCAGATATAGTTTTATAGTATTGTATTTGGAGGTATTTACTCCCTGGAGTAACAGTCAGTTTCTATTGTTTTTTTTTGTTTTGTTTTGTTTTTGTTGTTGTTGCTGTTTTTTACTGTTGTATGGTGTTATACGTTCCATTAGGAGGTGCTGGGAAGCTTAGTGGATGGAGTTATTCCGCTGAATGATGACAGTGTGGGAGTGGTCAAAGATGCTCTGGCGATCCTGGCCAGTAAGGAGATAAAATTGGCAACTCTCAGAAGGTACACACTAGCTTTTGCTTGTGGGGAGCTCCTTTCATGAAGTGACTAGGAAGTGTTTACCTCCCTCTTCCACTTGACGATACCTTACCTTACACTGTTATTTCTTGGCTTTCTGGTCCATGGGGTCATTATCACATAAAGTTGTTTTTGTTTATTTGTTTTGTTTTTTGTTGTTGTTTTTGTTGTTGTTTTTTGGTGGGGAGAGTAGGGGGATGTTGATTAGATAAGTGAAGTTTTTAAAAAAAAGTCCCTTTTCTCCCATATGAGTATCTTCATCTGAGTACATCTTTGGGCAACATGTGTACTTCCTCACTGAAATTGACACGCAGAAGTGAACCCATGTTAGCTGCACTTGGAGCTGTAGCAGCTGTAGTTATACTTGCTTCAAGAATATATGTATTGTATATTCACGTATATAATACAGCTGAATATGTAATATATTCAGCTATATTCAAAGCCCGTCTATATGCTACTAACAAGAGCTGTACATAGACGCTCGTGTGTGAGGTGTGTATATGGTACGTGAGTTATAATTTCACTCTCACTCTGTAGCAACGTGGAGGAGGAGCTTGCAGATGAAGGCGACCAAGTTGGTGCTGCAGTGGCGAAGGCTCAAACCAAAATCATCTCCCAGGTGATTACTTTCATAGCTAGCCATAGATTCAATTAATATAGTGCCGCTTTGTTTGTATGTGTGTTCAGCTCGTGAAGCGTAACATGATTGAGAACGTGGTTCCCATAGTGATAGCTGCCAAGCACCTGTTTGAACGGGAGCATCATCCATTGCTGAAGGACCTCCTTTGCTGTCTCAAGGAACTCATGCAGGTACGTGCAGTTGTGCAGGGAAGATATAGTTTGAGTAGTTAAAGTGTTTTCTATAGTCCAGTCATTTTATGAAAATAAGGGTGTTGACCATAAACAAGCAGCAACACAAACATTTTGACACTCTCTAGTACTGAAAAGTGTGCTCTATAACATACTAAAAGTCCTAAGAAATCCCTTGAGGGGAAAGTATACAAAATTGAACTTAACTTTAATGCACTTGTTAGTTTAATCTAGCCATTTCAATTGTGACAACAGCACCTTAAATTGTGAATATTTGTCATACTAAAATGGAGAAACAAATAGAATAAAGCCATTTTTAATCAGATTGTTTATCGAAAGAAAGACTGTCAGACCCTCTGCAGTTCACACATGCAGGAGTGCACTTAACATTATGTTCCAGCATGTACACCTCAAAGTGCAGCAGTCTGCATACAGGCAGGTAGTAGCCTTCCTTCACGCTTTCCCAGCCCCATTCTATCAGATAGGCTACTTCCTTTCATTCCAGTACCTAGAAGTAGAAATCTTTCCGAGGATATCAAGATAAACTGCAGCTTAGAAGTTGTGCCATTTTGTCAAAGATCACAGCAGTCATACCCACTCACTCTTTCTTCCTTGTGGTACTGGAAATCTTCCCACAGCAGCTATATGCTTGGGTGTGACTTACATTCTGAGAATTGGGTTGGTATTCTTGTTTGTGGGAGTTACATTTGTGATCATTACCATGTCATGGAGAGTATCACTTCCATCACGGGTTCTGACACTGTGGTCAGCATTGCGTGTCGTCACATACTGGACAAACTGAGATGGATAATTTGGAATGTTTTTTTTTTCCCGTAACTTGCACAGCATTTTACTGAAACCGGTGAACTTCATTGTATGAGCAGCAGAAGCCATGTTGGTGTAGTGTATCCATTTAGGAAACGAGACGCAAAGTGGTGATGGAGCTGTACCCCCAAACCCAGTTGAAGAGGTGTTAGTATGACTCTTGGCCTTGTTTGCCTGCATTACTGCTTGTCCAGTCGATGCAATTTAACTACAATTTGCCTTATTGGTATGGTTACCTGGTGTCATAGGCAGTGAGCCTGAGACTACATAGGCAGTGAGCCTGAGACTACATAGGCAGCGAGCCTGAGACTACATAGGCAGCGAGCCTGAGACTACATAGGCAGTGAGCCTGAGACTACATAGGCAGTGAGCCTGAGAATACATAGGCAGTGAACCTGAGACTACATAGGCAGTGAGCCTGAGAATACATAGGCAGTGAGCCTGAGGTTGAGCCTGAGGATTACATAGGCATTGAGCCTGAGTGTGAGCTAAGAATGCATGGGCAGTGTCCTTAGATACATCGGCAATTGAGCCTAGAATACATAGGCAGTGAGCTGATAATCATAGGCAGTGACTGAGACTACATAGGCAGTGAGCCTAGCTACTGCCTATCCTAGTACATACAAGTTTTTCTGGGTTTACATCTTACCTTTACTCTGGTGGTGAGCCTACCCCGCAGGTTAGAGCCAGCTGCTATAATATCAGCTGGTGTTGTGGGGGCCCTAGTGGGGAGTTTTCTCTTTTCCTTTCTTCGCTAACTTTACACCTATCTGGTGGAGTTTACCAAAAAACTACTCCAGTGTAAGATACTCGTTGTGGAATAAACCACTATTAACACTATGTCAGATGGATAAGGCTAGATTTGCTCCTCTGAAATAAATTTAGCCTGCTCGTGAAATATTTCCCCATATCACACTCTGACTCAATGTAATAAGTAGATATATATAATTTATATACTTATAGATCAAAATTTCATATAGTATTTTCCTAGTCCATGTTAAGTTTTTAAGATATATATTTTATATCTGCCATTCATCTTATCATTTAAAAAAACCTGATTCAGCACTGTATTCTAATTCATTGTAATATAATTCATTGCAATATTTTAAAAAAAAAAAAAAAAATCACAATGTAATCTTCTCTTTCTTCTCCCCTCCCCCCCCTCTTCTCCCCCCCCCCCCCCCCCCCCCCCCCCCCCCCCCCCAGTGTCCCTTACGTGGTGCTTTCAAAATTTGGGACCTATGGATGTCCCTATGGGTAGCTTGCAGATAGCACTCTTCTGGCTTCTTTGCTAGAAATTACCTCACCACTCACTGGTTGACCACATGGTAGTACTCTGATCAAAGTTCTAAGGTCAATCACACATAATGGGAATAATGAAATTTTCTATGCTTTCCCCCCCAAATAATTTCTTAGGACTTCTATATAGTGCTATAAAGCATGTTTTCTATACTAGAAACAATTGATAAAGTTTGTGTTGCAATTTGTTTAAGTCAAACTATAAAATTGTTGGGCTACTAGTAAGGGATGCTTTGTAACTTGGGATTTGTACTTTTGTTGTTAGTGTTGTTCATTTTGTTGTTGTTGTTGTTGTTTTATATATTTATTTATTTTTGTTGTTGTTGTTTTTTGTTTTTTTGTTGTTGTTTTTTGTATGTGTGTAGGACTACCGCAGTGAAGTGGACGAGGTTTTGGCTGGGGACCCTCAATTAGCTGAGGAGATTACATTTGACCTTAAGCGGTTTGATGAAGAGCAAAAGAAGGTGGCTGCACAGGCCACGCCCATTGTGACCACACCCCAATCTCTTATGGTAAAATATATTGCTAAACTGGGCCTCAGGCTATTCTTTAGTTACGTTCACATGTTTATAGACGTCACCACTGCTTTCTCCTGGGAGCTTGATGCCTGTTTCCATGACAACCTTGGCAGCCACACCTCCCAAAATAAGGACTCCCAAGACAGTGCTGGCTAAATCCATTCCCAAGCACTTAACAAATACAAACAGGAGTAAGAATGGTTTAGTTTATGTGGTTTTGTTTAACAATTTGTTGTTGTAAATACTGTGTGATTTCTGATAGTAATATTCCCTGCTTAATTTAATTGTTTGATTAATCTATTTGTGCATAGCTCCATTTAGAGTGCCAGTGGGCATGTCTCCGCTGGTTACTGTCCAGCGACTCCCTCATCCTCCATCCACCTTGGTAAAGGGTGGTGCTACTTCAGACCCCAATGTCCCTCCATGCACACCATTCAGAGCTGCCACTACCAGAAAAGTGGGAGGAACCCCTCGACCGTTGGCACCTGGTCCCTCTAATGGGTCTCCTCCTCTCAAGGAGGCGGGGCTTGAGAGTGACGACGTGTCGTCCCCTGAGGCCGCCAGAGCTCGTTGCCAGGCAGTGAGGCAAGACTACGGGGGAGTAAGGAATCCAGCCACCCTTGGGTTAAGAGAGAAAGTCTTGGGTGTGCCTTTCCAGAGATCTGTTCTCTTCTCTAAAAGTTAGTTGTTACATAAATGTCTGCACTTTACACTTTTTCACAACTTTTCCTGGACTAATGACTTGGATAGGGTTAAAAAATGTGATTATGTGCAATGTACAAATTAATACATTAGTGGTGTAGATGGATATTTGCCAGGCATCAATGTGCATCAATAGTAAACTTATATTCTTTATGATGTGGAAACTAGATATTGACTTTATAAAATGCCATTTATCAAACACTCATACACTTATTTGCTATACCGAGAATTTTTTAGGAGAGCACTTGGCTTCCCTCTTCTTCCCTAAAATTACATGACCTTCAGTGAGGACATAAGCCCACACATTTTAAGTGAATGGCAAATACCCTGAAAATTATAGCTATGTTGATTTGATCTCCCTGACATTTAGTTCTGAACTAGCACCTACATATGTAATTGTTGTTTTTGTTGTTTATTTATAAATGGTGACATTCAACTTGAAAGTATCAGCTAATATGTCAAGTGTGTGTGTGTGTGTGTGTGTTGTGCGAGGTCTCTAAAGCCATCTTTATTGTGTATGTTAGAGATGTTTTTTTGTGGTATTTGTTTTGTTTTTTGTTTTAGAAGGCACCGGGAGGTTGTTACAGCGTCCTGCTAAGGCCACGCCCATGGCCAGGCCTGACGAGACTCTGGCGGTTGGTAGGCTAGCCAGCACTCCTGAAGGTGATCTAAAGTAAAATAACTTTGACACGTCTTCAATCCATGATTTGCACCGTTTTGTTGTTGTTGTTGTTTATTTTCTTGTGAGCATACAATAAATGGCAACTCTTTGTTGGTTTGTTGTGTGTGAGGAATGATACAATTACTTATGTGTAGCATTGATTTTTTCTGTTGTTGATGTTGTTGTTGTAAATGTGTTATGCTTACACTGACTGTTGCTAGGCTACGCAGAGTCTATATCCTTCAATGTAAGTTCAGTCCTTCCCTTGTCTCCTATTCCGTCCAACAAGATCAGCACGTGCCGAGTGCGAAAAGGCCGCAAGAATCATCTGGCGGATGGCATTACTACGGCAACTGATGCTGACGGTGATGACGTGGAACTGGATGCAATGATGAAAGGGGTTACGTTGGACAAGGGGAGAAGACGTTCCAAAAGACTGAAGACGATGGACCTGGAGGCATCAGCTAGGAAACATGCGGACATTGTGCTACCGTCACCAGATGGGAAGTACGTCTAACAACGGCCAATCTGAATGAGCTATATAGTGGGTGTGGCATTAAATGGTGGCATTGTTGTTGTTGTTACAGTTAACAAGATATTTCAATTATGCATGTAATTTTCAGTTGTTAGTTTGTCATAACGTGTAATGGTGTAAATAGGTAGCACGTTTCAATTTGTTGTTGTTAATGTTGTTATTGTGTTTAGGAGTGAAGATAATATACAAGATAAAAGATGGAATGTACGGATCAAGTCTTCCAAAGTCAAGTGAAATCCAGACTGTTGTTTTTTATAGCATTTCAATTTCTTTTTGTCTTTTCCATGAAACATATCTTTATTTCTGCAATTTATTGTGTCTCCTTGCAATTTTTCATAAGTCACTAGCTTGTACTGCTAGCTATGAATTTTTATGCTGCTAAATCTGACAAGTTCAGTCTTCAGCTTTAGAAGCTGTAAGCTGAAAATTACAGACTTGTACGTGTCTGGCGGACCTAATGGTTTCTCTAAAGGATCTGGCTGCGTCGACATTGACTTATTTGCGATAATTGTTACTGGAGGTGGGCGTATCTGGTGAAGGGCGGGGTTGCTAGCTGTTGGGGGTGGGGCTGATTATCTGCCTGTAGAGATACGTCCTAGTAAAATGAAGGCACGATTGCTAAACAATCTACTGCTCCTCTGCCTAGGTAACGGGACAGTTTGCCATTAACTAGCTTTTTTTCTTGTGCTTTGCAAATAGAAGAGTTGTTGTTGTCTTTTTTTTTGTTGCCTGCACTACCGGACAAACTTGGTAATAGCTAGTATGTTGATGGTTATATTGTTTCCCTTCTCCAGTTGCATACAGCAGGGCACAGCAGCTCCTGGTTTCAGATGCCCAAGGCTACACTAGCAAGCCAGTGACACTGGTATGCCAAGTGGAAGGCTTCGTACCAAACTCTCTGCAACTTATGAAATCATCAGGGAACATTTCCACTCACAGGTGGGTGTGTCAGTCTGGAGATAGACAGAACCAATAGCAATAATCTGAACCGTGTCGAATAACTATTCCCCCTTAGGAAATGCATTAAAGTAACAATTATTTGCTTGGGGCGGTATTTTCCCATATTACCTGTGGTCTTGGTTATTACGTTGGGTTATTACGTCCCCCAGTTTACAGCATTGTTCATTGTGCTTTGCACACAATAAATTTATACTCATTTGATATCAGAGATATTACTCATCTGATTGGCCGTGTTAACACTGGATAATTTTTTTTTTTTTTTTTGGTTTTTTTTTTGCTTTTTCTCATTAGCTAAATGCAACAGGAGTTTACAGCAATGTACGGTGACTAAATAATAGTTAGGTGCTGCCTCTGAGGGAGCTACCATTTTTAAGGTCCCGAAGGCCTCTAGGTTGTAGCGTCCCCGAGCGCAGTGAGGGTGCTACTTAGGGCCTGAAGGACCCTAAAAGTGGTAGTTCACGACGGTTGCGCAGTGCCTAAATAACGTAGTGACTGCTCCTAACAACGGTACACTAAGCGCGATCGGAGTAGTGTCCCTGGCCTCAAAGCAGGGATAATATGTGACCGTCTACAGGAAAACCGGGCACAACGCGGCGTGCGTAAATATCGAGAAAAGATCGATCGATTTCTTAAAAATGTATTGTTTCAAGCCGACCGAAGGGAACGGTTAGGTCTATTATAGTGGGAACGACTTAAGCTACGACGATAAAACTTGGAGAGCTCAATATCTGGACCCCGACAACTCTGTAAGTGCAACAAAAAATTTTTTTGAAGGGTGCCGCGTTGTGCCCGGTTTTCCTGTAGACGGTCACATATGTTAATAGCGTCCCTCTTTGAAGGAACTAAGCAGTTTAAAGTTCCTCTGTCACAAATTTTCTGTTTCTAACAGCCAATATTGTTAATTATAACTTAACCCGAGGTTTGACCCCTGAAGAGGACTTCGGCAAGAAGTTGAAACGTCGGGTTAAGTTATAATTAACAATATTGGCTGTTAGAAAGAGAAAAATTTGCTATTATTATTATTTTTAAAGTTTCTATATGTTGGACCCAGTTGTTGTGCTGGAAACAGCTGTAATGATCTAAGTTTTGGTAACCAACACTTTCCCATTCACTACTTGAAATTTAAAACTACAGTTGCTTGTTGTCAAGTAGGATTGGCCTGGCTTGTTATTTGCCAACATATGCCTCCTACCTAAGTCGTTGGTTCTTCTACACGTTTGACATGACTACCATAAACCCATTTAATGGGCCAAGCTAAATGCATATACAATAAATTTTAGCTTTATTTTAGACAGCTAGCTATGTGTTGTTTATCAAATTGCTCTTCTGCAACCAATCTTCCTAAGAAAAGCCATGAACAATGTCTTCCACTGCTTCACACATTCTCCAATTGACAAAGAAGTTTTGATTCAGTCATTCTCGGTAAAATAATAATATTTCCTCCATTCTAACAGCCAATATACATTGGGTTAAGTTTTAATTAAATATTATATTGGCTGTTAGAACAGAAAATCTGCTATTAAAGAGTTGTGATGCATCAACTGCACTTTTTGTTATTATCGCTGTTGTTTATTTGCTTCATTTTCAGCATTACTCAAGTGAACGCGACAAGCATTACTTTGTCTATAGTAGCGGCAGAAATAAATGATGGAGGGAACTACAGATGTACTGCAACAGGTGACTTCAATGTATTATCCCAAGACGTCACTTTGACAGTTACTGGTAAGTCAATTATCAATTCCAGTATATGGGCATGCTCAATAATTATTATATTAATTATTGCATGAAATTATATGTGGGCTACTTGGTATATGTTTGTTTGTGTAGCACACAACTCATTATTTTGTTGTTTTTGTTGTTGTTGTTTTTAATTGTAGCTTACCAGATGCTACAAAGAGATGGTCCAGTTGGGCAGGTTATGACCAGTACTCAAAGCATGGAGAGGATAAGATGTCCAGTAGTGGGGAACCCGGCACCTTCAGAGATATTCTGGCAGAAAGGTCTGGCCAGAAATGACCCAAAGTAAGAATAGCTTAGCACATACAAAAATAGAAGGTTGGTATTTATTCAAAAATATTATGAATATGGTGTTGACAATTATAATTGCTCAAAAATACTTTACATCTGTACTTCTGCCAACATATTGCAAGGAATTTGGCTAAAGAAACCACTCTGCTGTGTGTATTTTAGCATCACCACCACAAGAGGTGAAGGGCCATTTGTTGGAGAAGATGGATATTTGGATTTGACCACCTCTACCTCGGAAGATGAAGACGGCTTTCGTTGTACGGCCGTCAACATATTCGGTGATCGTGTCAGTCAGACCTTCTATATCACAATAGTCCGTCAGCGTAAGTTAGGAAAGCATACCAGACCCCACCCACCAGACCCCACCCACCACTAAATTCATCACTCATCATTCTTGTTTCTACAGCTTCAGTTGTAGTGTGGGTGCAATGGTACCTCATACTGGTCTACTGTGTGGTGGGGTGCATTCTGTTTGCCGTGCTAGCTCTGTTCCTGTGGTGCTGCTGCGTGTGCTGCTGCACTCACACGGAAAAAGAGAAAAAGGAGAAAACTTCAGCACGCCCAGTTCCACTTTTTACGAGGACGCCACTTCCTGTTGGTGAGGGTGATTTGAGGGATGCACTGGTTTCCCCATGAATTATTGTTCATGAATATTGCATTAAGAAATAATAGCCACATTATCTGCCTGCAAATTCTTACTAAAGACAGATGAAGTACTCAACATTAACATGTCTTCTTAAAGTACCTTGCTCATAGTTGATGTCCAGCTAGCTTGCATTTTATTTATTAAGCTACTGGTAATTGTATATGACCTCTCTTTTTAATTCACTTTTGTTTTTGTTTTTTTTGGTTTTTTTTGCAAGTTTTTATTTTTGTTTTTTGTTTTTGTTAGAAGACCTTCATATTAGCCACATGATGACTAGCTGGCCTTTTCCTGTATGCCATGTTCCAGCATCAAATTTAAAAAAAAATTAATTAATAAAAAGGTCACATTATTGTTTGTTTTGTATTATATTTGTAGAGAGTGGAATTGATGATTATGCCACCGTAAATGAAAGCTTTGGCTATTGAAATACACTTTCAAAATGCTATCGTATACTACAGTAGTGACACCACTTCTATTCCTTCAACCACAAGCAGTCATTTTCTGTTTATTATAATACAGTACACAATGATAATTACTATGTTACATAATAATATAATTTTTAGTCAATGCAAAATTACTGTCTTACAAAATTCTTTAATATGAAATAAAAAATGGCTACACAGGTGGTTTGTCACTTTCTGATTGCTGCTGTGAGTTTAACCCTATTTGACACAAGGTTTTGAATCTTTGAAACCAGAGTTCCCATAGTGGGTCTTTGGTCTTCTGGTTTAGAAAAACATGCTTGAATTAAGCTGAAAATAGCCGGGAATTTTTCCTTTACATTACAAACCAAGAGTGTGTTCATTTCTTGAGTGTTGGTGAGATCGACCGCCAGGGAGGCTTCGCTCAGCAGGACTCCATAGTTGTATACATCCACGAAAGTCGAAGCACTGCCTCCTGTACTAGGTCCCTTGTAAATCATTGGCATTTCTTCTGGTCTTCTGAGCATGGCAAAGGGAGCTATTTGGCCCATGTCACACAGTTTCGCCTTCCAGGGCTGCCCTGAAACTTCCAGGATAGACACACAATCGCTGTTGAGGCTGCCATGAGTGATCGGCTTTATCTGAAGGTGCAGATAGCTGAGAGCCAACGCAATATCGAGCATCGCTGGGAGTCTATTGATGCCAACAGAATAAGGCTCGTAAAGAGCTTGCTTCAAAGTTCGCGGGTACAATTCTGTAACGATGATTAATCCTTCAAGGGTGTCCAGAGCTGCTGCAACAAACAGAACAATATTTGGGTGGCGTAAAGTGGACAGAGTTTGGACCTGCTCGTAGATTTCATCCACGGAGAACTGCTTGATGTTTGAATTTGAAACAACTCTCATAGCCACGGAAGTTCCCCTAAAGGTTCCCTCCATGACATATCCCCAGCTTCCTTCCAGAACTTTTACGGAGCCAGTGATTGACAGTTCCTTGGAACTCACGATACTTTCAGGCCGTCTGTGAGCACTTGTACTATTCAACTGAGCTTGGGAGCTGCCATTTTGAGCATGGAGTGAAATCTTTTTAATCTGTTCTTTTAAATCATTGATTTCCTTTTCATATTCTGAGTTCTTCTTCAACATGTTTTCTTTAATGTTTCCAATTTTCTTGACGATATCTTGCTTTTCTCTTCCATGTGCTATCACCAAATTCTTCTTTTCATTCTTTAATGCTTCAATTTCTTCCTCAAATTTATTTATATCCGCTTGTTTAACTACACAAATGTTGGGATTTTGTTGTTGTAAGTCTGCTACCTTTTGTTGTAATTCTTCATTTTTCTTTGAAAGATTTTCTTTGAAGCCCACGAGTTGACAAATTTTAATTTCCGAATCCTTTTGCATCTTTTTAAGTTTCACTTTGTACTTGCCAATATCTCTCTTCAAATGTACGATTTCGTCGTTCAGAATATTCACATCCTCTGCCTTCAGACTGTCCTCCTGCACTTCTTTATCACAAAGCCCCATCCTGGGGTCTGTTTGTGTCCAGTGGTTGATCGTGACAAAGGGTACTCCGCCATCGTCCCTGATATTAGGGCTTAATGAGAGTATAGACTGTCTATTTGAATCTTCCATTGGGTGCTCAGTCTGGCACTGTGCTGAGGCAAACTCCTTCGCATCCAAATAAAGCTGACTCTCTAGATCGTCTTTCTCGGCCATCAGTTTATTTTCAAGTTCCTGGAATTCACTCGCCATAGACTCCATTGAAGCAATTGCCACATTTCTCTCCCTTTCCAGGACGTCTGCTCTGTTTGAAGACTTAGAAAGGGCATCTTCAAGTTGCTGTATTCTTAAGTGTGCATTCTCCAGCAACTCGTTCTCCTGACAGAGACTATTGCTGTGGTCCAGTTCACCCAGAGTGGCTATCTGAGACTTGAGTTCTTTGTTAATGGCCGCAACTTCTCTTGCCTCCAATCTTGACTGCTTTAGTTCTTTAATTGTCCTGTGAAACTTATGGTGGTAATCTTCCAAGTCGACTTCTAAAATAGCCACTTTCTCTCTGGTCTGTCAGTGAGGTCAATTTGTGAAAGATTGATGTGACATCAGATCATGAAGGAACAAAAACAACACGAGAATCAAATAATAATCAGACAAGTCGTCACACAATTTCATTTAAACCAAAACATTGGGACTTTGAGTGACGAGTGGTATTCAAGATTAAAACAAAAAATATGGTAAACTGCTTTTTTTTGTTGTTGTTGTTGGGTGGGAGAGGTGAGATTTGATTAACGATTCAGATAAAAAAAAAATTGAATTTCATTCCAATTAATATAATTGCCCTAAGAATTCATATCTAGGAGAGATTATATACACTGTACATAACTACTGATTATTAAAAAAAAAAAATTTCTACTAAAAAGTTACCTGAGTTAGATTCGATATCTTTGAGTTGAGTTTGGCCTGAATGGCTGCCTTTTCTTGCAGTTCTAGCTGAAACTAAAAAACAACAACACCAACATTATTATACATTAACTCTCTCATCAACAAATGTAAAGTCGGCATGTCTTTCTATGAGAGATAAATAGCTTTAGGGCACAATAATCAAAACAGCAGCATTTCAATTGATTAAAGGGTAGCCATTGATAAGAGATGAACACAGGTTGCACTGTTTGCGCACTCGCTGTGGAATGAGGAGTTTTGTTTGGTATATTTCAGCATTCCCAAGGACTCTACTACCCTATGGTTGTCCTCACATTATTCAATCTCTAGCTCCATTAATGTGTAATCAAACAAACAAGGTCCATGTATTCTAGCAAGAAGGGTTACTACTGGTGTCCACTTGCTTATCAAGCTACTCACTCTTTCAGTCTGCTCTTTGAGAAGTTCTTGATATGTTGCTTTCTCTTCTTTGATGTTCTCCAATTCCTCCATTATGTCTTTATCAATCTTCCCTTTTCCTTGATTGTCCTTTGGTGCCATCCTCTGAGCATGCTCCAACTCCTTCACTCTCTTACCCAGACTATCGAGCTCATCAGTAAGAGCCTGTATGGTCTTCAGGTACGACGATATCTCACGGTCTTTCTTCTCAAGGTCAATTTTCATGTGCAAAAGATTTGGGTCTAGCTTTGGTGGTTTGGTTGTTGTCGGTGGAGGCAGTGGTGGTACAGACACGATTATGCTGTCAGTTATGCCGTAATTTGACTGGTAATCAGAGTATGACTGCCGCATATTCGGTATGGAGGCTGGCGGCATTAACGAAACTGGTGGGAGTTTGGGTTCAGAGAGAATCAAGTTCAGTGGACATTGTTGTCCGAACTTGTATTTCAACATCTTTCCCAGTGTAGATAAGTCAGATCTAGTCTATAAGGAAAATGATAAAAGTAGATGTTTTGATGGTCTACATTGAAAATAAGTATTTAGACACAGGACCTTATCCCCTTTACTTATCCCAAATTTGGGACTGAGATTTTTCATTCACTTCACCATTGAGTGATACACAAGCTTCATGTTTTTGTAAATTCTTAAAATAAATAATATTTAGCATAATCAAGAGTTAATGCAGATAGTTTTTATCACTGAACATCATACAATCGACTGGCTCACTGGTTACAGTAGTATAGAGCCATAGAACGTGGTATTGTACAATTTTCCCAGTTTGTTTAAAAGGTTTTAATGTGTCATAGAATTATAAGAAAAGCACTTCGACCTGTAGACCTTCAGTTTTTGTTTCATATTCACCCTCCATTACTAAAAGAAATGCATGTGTGCATGCAGAAGTTTTATTTGCATGAACTTAGCCCCACCCACTAACGTGTGGACAATTTCAACTCACGTCTTTCCAGTCGACTAAATACGGCAGCTTTATCTTCCCTTTGTCGTCGGTGTAGCTGACTGCTGAGGCCAGCTCCTGGTCGTTAGTGGACACGACAAACACCAGAGGGCATTCTTTTGGAAATCCGCGAAGCAACCAAATGTGAATAGGGATACTGACAAACTCATTGTCTGTAGCCACAAACAAAACAACAACAATTTGCTGGGTTTTTTGTTTTACTTTCACTTTATGCTTTTAAGCAATCATTCAGTGAAAACTGTTCATTTGCTTGTTTTGGTTTCAGTTTGAATTGTGAACATTACTTTTGTTGTTACCTAATATCTTTACTGGGATATTAGCATCCAGGAGCATGAGGTCCATCTTTTTACCATCTTTAAGTGCTGCAAAACAATATACACACACACACACACATATATATATATATATATATATATATATATTATATATATAATATATATCTATATATATATCTCTATATATAGATATATATATATCATATCTTCTCTATATCTCCTCTATATATCTCTCATATAATTATTCCACCCTAGATATCTTCACAATGATATCTTTAGGTACATGACCCTGTGCCAAGTGTCTGAACTTGTGCTTAGGCACGTGTTGAACTTGTGCTTTGTGAAATAACTCATGATATTTCATGCTAACACGGGCAAGTTATAGCAGCACTGCCAAACTTTTCAATTTTCTGGTTTTTACAGCTACCTTCCTCTGGTGTACCCCCTGCTCAACCGGGTTAGAGCAGCTGCTAAAATGTCCTGGCTGGGGGTGTGGGTAGCCCCTACTACCAACTTTACCTGTGAGTTAACCTTCCTCTAGTACTAACTACAGTAGTAAGATAACCGCTTATTACACTCTGCAGAGTGGTATGGGTAGATATTTCACTCTCAGGCTTCATTTTCACTTCCCTCTGGCTCTGGCTCTTGAAAATAAATTAGCCTGCTCATGAAATATTTTGCCATATCCACTCTGAATAAGTAATAAGTACTATACATGTACATATAACATATTATATTATATATATATATATATATATATTGTTGGCCAGTTCGGACATCCCAGCACTCTGACTCATGTAATAATATAGTATATAATATTGTTCGCCAGTTTGGACACCCCACTGATCATTGAACTTTATTAATGATATTCATGAAATTTCCCATACCTAACGCATTGTATCACAAGTCATAATCATATAAAGTGATCATTCCATTGTCGCTGTTCTGTGCGTAGTGGTAGTTTTATTATTCTGCTATACCAGAGCAGTGGCCAGTTTGCCAGGGGTGAGCTCAGCTGTGTCCTACACAAGAACCAGCCAGCTCAGGAATCCAAGTCACTCCTCCTGAATCCTTCACTAAAGGGTGGGATTACTTCAAATCAAGGAGCTCCACCTCAGGTAGTCGGTGTGTTATGATATAATGCACTGGATTTGCCATAGAATTATGATAGCAAACGGTAACTAGAGACAATGCAGTTATTTGGTGTCTCTTGGTAAACAAACATCTGATATCTGAATAGCTACAATATGGTCATCATTGTAAACTGTACTATTGAACAACACTTATCTGTTTTAGCAAATCAAATAAATAATAAAGTATATGTACTGTGTAGGTACATGTATACATAGCATATCTATTATAGGATGTTCTTGTTTTCCAGACTCCTCTGTAATTTGTGTTGCCTCCATTTTGTCTGCCTAAGTGACAATAATTTACTAGCTTGTAGCTCTCACAAACTAACTTTACTACATTTCCAGGCTGTTCTTCTCACGTGGATTGCCATAACACTTAACAGCCCATTAAAAAAAACTCAAAAAGAATAATAGAGTGACTATGTTTCAACATTTCTGGAAGTTATCATCACCTTGTGTTTATTTTCTATCTGAGTATTCCCTTTAGAATTGCCAGATTCGTAACTTCACAGAAGATTACTTCAAATACTAAGTGGTTGTTGTTGTTGTTGTTTTGGGTGTACATTGTCAATATGAAAGACGATAAGAATTCATAAAAACATGTTTATCAGGGACAAGGTTCTAGATGTTGGAAAAACATACACAGAAGGGCACTATACAGAACTACTAAAGAATTGGAAAATTGATAAAGAGCCTGCCTGATAGCTTTGAAGGAGATACACAAATAGCCTTGTGAAGTAGCATCCTTGTTAATTCACTTAGTGGAAAGGTGCCCTTTTTAGAGTAATGATAGTACCAGCACATTAGATTCTTAGTACTTCAAGTTACACTGTTAGGCTTTTTAAACTAGCTAAACTAATGGACAGGTAAAAGTGGGAAAAAAAAGTCCACTATAGTATATGATAGTAAGCTCTTATAGGCTTTAGTAACTTAATGACATCCCCATTTCACAATGCGCTCCATTAACCTTTTAAAAGCAGCTGAAACAAGTATTAAGGAAATCAAGGTAGGACTGGTTACAAGGTTCACTCTTTCTATAATAAAGGGAAAAGTATATGAGAATGGAGCTGAGAACAGCTGTACCTTCTCACTAAGGCATTGTCATTCAATGAGCCAGAATAGCCACACAAGTAGCCATCCTCTCTGGCTAATCATCATGCAATGTTCACAACTTACTATATTCCTTAATGGATGTCCTAAGATCATAAAGACTGTCTAGTGAAGAAACTATCTGTTTTGCTGCTGCCACATGATTGGGATACTAGAGCAGACACACATGAAAAAAAAAAAAAAGTAATAGAGATACAGAAATAGAATCCAGTAAGTTGACAACTAAGATGGCTAATAGTCTAACTCATACCTTGATATTCCTTAACACTTGTTTCAGCTGCTTTTCAGAAGGCTGATGGGGTTCAGCACAGGGAGCTGCCATTGGACTTTAGAGCCTAAGAATCTTTCTACCCTTTACTGCAATGAACTACTTCACTTTACCTGCCCACTAGTCAGTTTAGAAGTAATCCTGAAACTGTAAGTCGTTATTCTTTCTGTTCTTCTGTTACTCTCTACCTGGCAGAACTTGTTGTTATCCCCAAATGAGTAATCAAGCACAGTTTGGGAAATTGAGGTCACTAGAAACGAATGCAAACAATTCTGTTTTAGAATTCTTGAATGTGCCTTACTATCTGTTGATATATAAAGTTTGCACTGTCATACCCACAGCTGGGTCTTTGGCAAGTCAATAATTTAAAGGACCAAATAAATAGTTGTTCACTTGGGGTTGTATTTTAAAGATTTCGATTATTTATAAACAGTTTACTCAGACCTCACTAGCTTGGCCACAGAAAACAACAACAACAACAATAAAAACAAGGACAGCAACAAAATTGAAGAATCAGAGAGCACATAGCTAAGTTTCTAATCCCCTTGCCAAAATGCTATGTGTGGGGTTATTGCTACATCATCTTTCCTACCCTCTTCTTTAACTGCCTTGTTATTGTGTATCATACGTATAAAGTTCACTAAGCCTTCATTTAATGTGGGGAGATGTTATGAGCGAGACGACTCGGACTCAGTTGATCTAATAATCTACTTGTGGGCATTGAGTTTGTCAATCATCTGCCAACAGTATACCCAAACACACTTCAAATACGTCCTATCATTTTTAGTATACTATTATCACCTGAGGGTGCCTTTCACTTTTAATAAAGTATACTACAGATTAAGTTATTAGCAAACTCGTGACTTACAGATTTGCCTATTAGAAATCACTGCAGCACGTTTTACTGCTGCTACCCACTTATTCTCGCTTACTCATCTATGAATTTTCATTTCTCAGGCGTGTTTAAAGTTTGTATAACACAATTACTCATCCCATTCAATTCCCATCAAACTCTCGCAATTTGAGTTTCACAAAAAGATATTTTCACTTTTTTAAATTGCAATATAAAGTCATAGGTTACATTTCAATTCAACAAAGATTCTAAATATTCCACCTCCCCCACTTCCATATTGACTATGTTTGACTGAGACTGGGTCACAGGAATACTAGCTGCTGCTTCAGACTCTGGTGTCTTCTTCAGTTTGCTGAGAATTCTTTCCCGGAATGCCATAAGGCTGGCTCGATTGATGGATTTGGGCCACTGGCTTTTCCGCTTCGCCGCTTTCATGGGCACACTTCTGGTGGTCGCAGGGTGTGTGGGCGGGGAAGGGGATGCGTCGACCACTGGAGGCGGTTCGCTGGACATAGAAAACTGAGAGCTGACAGATAGTGGAGAAGTGGGAGAGACAACGGTACAGTCTAAGGAATCCCTTCGATCGAGACTCGTCAGTAGCGGCCGAGTTTCCACCTCTTGCTTGATGCTCGGAATGGAAGGGATCATGTCCAACTCGAGAGGAAGTCCTCCGTTCAGTCTGGGGTTGTTTGCTTCTATCTTGATGCCGGGTCCTGTGAAAGAAGGTGGAATTTCCTGGTTGTTGGCACAGTCCAAGAATGACAAGTCGGCTGGTCCTATAGAAGGGGCGGCAAGTGAGCAGATGGGAAGTTGGCTCTGGCAGAACTCGTTAATGAACGGGTCCGAAAGCGGCGGCACGCTAATGGACTGCAGTGCATCGGGGAAGCACGGTCCTCCGTGGGCAAAGATGTCTCCATTGCTGCTTGTCCGGCCCATCATGATGCTGTAGTCGGAAGGAGGGGGAAAGGAATGGGTCCCTGGCATTGACATGGGGCTGTGATTCAAGAAGAATGAGGTGCAGTCTTGATCCTGTGCATTGAGAAAGTGTGGCGAGAAGAAACCTGCATCGCTGGTGCATGGACTGTTCATAGGGTCGTGGAGGAGGGCCGGGGTGCCCATGGGGGAAGTTGCTTGTAAGCCATTAGACGAAGAAGAAGCAGAAGAAGACGGTTGTAGAGGGAGAGTCATGAAAGGAGAGTTGTTGAACAAAGGACTTGAGTTAGATTGGTCTATCAGACTCAGGGAGAGGGGTGGGCACGGCTGGTGTTGAGGGGGAGAATGAACACCCATACTCGGAGGCTGGGGTCCCAACATCTGGGATGGCCCTGTGAAGTTCAAATTGGCAGGGGCATTGTTGGTGATGGGGCTCACGTCAAACGTTGAGTAGCCACTGTCAGACTCGTAGCTGCACCACGTAGACAATCTGGACTCGATTTCACTCAAATCAACTGCCGACCAGAGGAACTGGTCCAGCTGTTTGCCGGACCAGTTCTTGTGCTCCAACAGCGCAGCCTTCACATCATCAGCCGTAAGCCCGGGCAAGTCCATGTACTTCAAGAAGTCATTTTCCAGGACGAACCTGATTGGACCAGTCTTTGCCAAAGCAGCCGTGGGCGTTGTCGGTGACAAACTCCCTCCAGGCGAAGTAGGGGAGGAGAGTTTAGGAATGCAAAGTTGAGGAGCTCCACAGTGCTCCAGTTGCTGATCTCCGTGGTGTGGCTGAATGCCGTCCAATAGCGTGGCTCCTGACCCTGTTTATCACAACAACAACAACCAACAACTATAATAATAAACATGACCAAATATTGCCGCCAAATTCGATTATTAATTTCCAATCGTCTATCTGCTTACCGTTCTTCATTATGCCGTGCACGACTTGCATGTGGACGTCCAGACGATTCTGCGTGAGGAAGGTGACATCACAGTTGGGGTAAGGACAGCTGTGGCCATAGCAGATGTGAGTGTTCAGATGAACATTGTAAGTACTCTCGGAAGAAAACTCCTGACGGCAATCTACAAGAAAGGAATACATAAACTTTCGGTCAGGACAAAGTTAAAAAAAAGAATAGTTTGATATCTGATCTAGTATCTTGCCATATGATTATAATGAACAAACAACAAGAAAAAACAACAATAGCACAACAACAATAAGCAATTCTAGTCTAGATAAACGGATGACCCCTTACCTGAAACAGGGCAGATGAAAACGCCATCTTGAGTGTGAATTCTCTTGTGTAGTTCGAGGAGATTGGCCTTCAGGAAGATGCGGTTGCAGTTTTTGTGCGGGCAACTGAGCTGGCCGGTTGCCTTTCCATCGTGGGACTCCAAGTGGCGAGCCAGCTTGTCAGGGTTGGAGAACGTCTTGCCACAAGCCTATATACAGTAAACATTGGAACATCAAACATCAGAGTACACAGAGGCAACCCCAACTCTAGGGAGGATGGCTGTGAGCCTTATTTGATACTCTGCTAATGGAAAGGAAGACAGACAGTCACATAAGCGGCAACCTCCCCTCCCACTTTACCTAGAAAGGCAGCTGGCCCTTGTGGGACTACCTTATTGAGACCAGGTGGGAGGGAGAGATTATAGGGAAGGGAAAAAAAAAAAACCCCTTTCAACTGCAACAAATTATTAGTACCTTTGAGCCTGGTTTCTATACCTTGTCTCCCTCCCTCCCTCCCTCCCGCCTGATGTCCTGTTCAATTTGCCTTACCTCTATCGTGCACTTCAATGCCGCCTTCTCTTGAGCGACGTGGAGCTTGCTGTGTGCGTTCAGCTTCGCTTTGGAGCTAAACTCCTCCCCACACTTATGGCACTTATGCCTGTGAAACAAATAACAGACAAAAGTTAATGAATTTGGTAATTTTAACAAAAACACAATGAAATGGGTAGTATTGGTAGTGCATATAGTCTAGAAACCTTGTTAAGGATAACGTTATGATATTTTAGAGCAAGGCAATGATGATGTCATATAAAACAGTTTTCATTTTAAGCAAGAAACTAAAAACAACAGCATAAAACAAACAACCACCACAAAAAATCCCTATCCAGAATGTACCGAACTTCAGTTTTTTTTTTCCTTCCCTAAACTCACGTCAAATTTGAAGCCCTGGAAGCTCTCCGGCTAGGAGGAGGTGGGGGGATGGTATCAGTGAGAGAATCTGAAGAATCAGTACTGCTGATGCTTCCTCCTCGTCTGCTGTTGTATTTGGGAGCATCTTTGATACCTTGCCTAGTGGACGAGACAAGAACATAATAAAATTAGTTTAAAACAACAACAACAAAAAACAAAACAACAACAACAAGAACAACAACTACATGACGCAGTTGATAAAGTAATATGTGATAATTTTAAGTTTTGAGTCGAGAGACATTCATCAGAGTTCTGTTTCACTTACAGTGACTTCCAGTCACTTTTGTGCACTCTTCTTAGATGTCCATTGAGTCTGGACTGACTGTGAAAAGCCTCCTTGCAGTCTGGTAAAGGGCACTTGAACCTCTGAGGCTGGCTGTGGATGGTTTGGATGTGCATCAGAAGGTTGTAGCGGACGCTGAATCCCCGATCACACTCCTTGCACTAAATAATAATAATAATATAATAAAACAATTATTAAGTGATAAAAATAAGTATTGAAATCAAGCCAAGTTGTTGGTGAAATTTCTTGACCATGAAATTTAAGTTCATATTAACATATCTTTGTGACGTTACTTACTCGATATGGCGTCTCCTTGGTGTGGCTTTTAATGTGTCGACGAAGTTTGTACGGAGTAGCAAATTTCCAAGGACACCCTTCAAATGGACACTGGAAGGTAACAACAAAAAAATAAAATAAATAAATACAGCAACAACAACAACAACAACAACAAACAACAACAAAAATCCTGAAGCAATAGAGGTGGCATTTATAAAATTCTAATTCTGAGGCTGAGACCAAAGAAGTCTTTCAACGTCAACGGCTGGCCATGGAATTCAAAAATCAATCCTAAGTGCACCCTCTCAATGGATGGACCTGCACGGTGTCAACTGACCAGTCGTTAGCGGGCAATTCAAGCTTCTCAAATCTACCTAGAAGCAGCTGATGATACTAATAAGAGAGAGGAGGTTGGGGTTGGGAGACAGATAGACCCAGACCACTGTGTGGCTAGGGAGAAATGGAAGTAGCTATTAACCATCTAACCAAGCTGATAATTAGCTAGAGTACTCCAGAGAGCGGCTGAGAGGTGGCTTTGTCTCTGCTGGCAACACAAACATCTCTTGTCTGAGCAGAGCCTAAAAATCAGAAGAGATAATAATAGTATTCATTTAATACGGGTAAGAAGCTATGGGAACTATGCATGCTGTAACGCTAAACATAGGTGGAGAGAGAGAGCAGGAAGCAATGCTAACCTCAGCCGAAACAGTCTCAGGTGACTTCCAATCACACTTGCATATCAATAAGCCCTCTCGTTTTCCTCTTCCCATTTCAGCATCTGGCAAAAGAACTTGCACCAAGCTTTCTCTCTTTCAAATATTTCTGGTCATTATATATGTTGGGAAACACTAATTAAATCAAAGGCAAAATGGCTCAGGAATGCGTGTTTCTTTTGTGTGCCACACACCTATCTCCCTGCTAGCACTGGGTGGCTTCTTGCCCAAGTTTGTGTAGGCCTGCCAGAGGTGAACTTGAGCTAGTGTGATAAGACGAGCCTTAATCTATGGGCAAATGTGATCATGTTACCTCAGATACTAGGAACAGGCAACTGGAATGGAACTGGGGGCTAATTATCAAATGGAGTATAAGGAAAAATTGGAATGGAACATTTGAATGAGAAACACTTGACCAATATGAATCATATAAATGTACACACACTGCAAAATAGCTACCCCACTTCAAAAAAAAAAGAAGCTTTTTTTTATTTTATAAATGATGCATGATTCAATGGGTTGTTTCCTTTCCAACTGGTGACTGGTGGATGACCTTTTTCCTTCCATTCCTGTGACATTGCTACAGCTGTGTGCCAGACGTTTACTGCCTGTGAATTGCAGTGTACGTGGAAGTGATATTCATACGCCTCAATTTGCAGGTGTGCCGGAGTTCCAAATGGGGGACATTTATTACAGACCATGAATAAGTTTGGACTTGACATCCAGCGGGTAGGTCCGACAGATCAGATAGATAAGAAGACCAAAGAAAGAATAAGTAATTGTAAATTTAAGGCGGTTGAATAATCAATATAATTAAAACCAAGCAGGAAGTCAAAAGTTCTTGTTAGCTAGGACATTTCAGACAATGTGTCTTAGCTTAGGTTGCTGCAGAGGAAACTGGTCAGGCCATAATATTCATAGCAGTCCCGGACCTCCATTTCCTGGTGGAGGTGAAACGTCCCAGTGCAGATCAAAGGTCAAGTACAGGTCAAACCCGGAACGCAGTGGAAGTGGTGGACGACTTCACCAAGCTGAGCTAACTCCTCTCTCCTCTCCTTAACTTAGTTATGGTCTGGTGAGCTTTGGAGGAGGGAAGCCCGCCAAGTGCTGACCAGACAGTGACATCTTTGGGAACGGCAGAGCTGAAAATAGGAAGCCTCTGAAACGCGCACTTAATTAGCAAACCAGAGAAATGCTTGTATTTTATTCATTTTTTCACTCACTTAATATTAATATATTGTATTTGTTGATTTTCTCGTTTGGCAATTTACAAGGAAACTTGAGAATTCCGATTATAATCAGAACTTGAAACTGGCTATAGAGAAATCTCGGAAATGAAAGAAAGTGATAATGATATCCTGAATTAAAACCAGATATAAATAATGGAGATTCAGTATATGTACATACCAGGAGGATAATACCCCAATTGCTTAGCAAAGTGACACATTTATTTTGTTGAGACTGGAAGCCTATCCTATATTTTCGGAAATTATCTCACCCCTGATAATCAGCAAGTCCAATGAGACTGGCAAAAACAACAAGAACTCTATCACTTGGGAATACCTGAAAGCCCAGGAGATACTAGTGGTGGAAAAATGTTCTTCTAGTACACACAGTCAATTATAAACCAGAAAGGGAAGGAGGGGGGGGGGGGGGGGAATTGAAGTTTTATGCTAGCTAAATAGCGATAAAGTCAAATTTGCTTTTAAAACATCCACTCAGCCATATGGTATGGGGGTGCTAAACAAAGTTGACATTAGCTCCATAATACCAACAAAAAATAAGTTATTTCAGAAAATTTTCTTTTGATCGATATATCGATACTAACTCTTCGCTTTACCCTATGCATTATTAAAGAAATCAAGAAATATCATCAATGAACTTCCCTTAAAACAACATGTTTATGCACTGCCATTGTTTGCACTTACAGCCAGCTAGAGCTGCGACTTGTATTCCAAATCATTATAGACAATTTATTAAAAGGGACTGTCCTACTTAATAGTGTGTTTGATGAGTAAATATTGTCATTATTGGTAGAAAGTGCTGAAGTGTGTGTGTGTGTGGGGGGGGGGGGGGGGGGATGGAGAAGAAATGAAGGTCTAAATGATGGTCAGTTGATTAGATGTACGGCAAAACCTGAAGTCATGGTAGCCAAAGAAGGACTCAAAAGGAAGCAGTAACAGGCAAACGTAGTAAAACCCTATTTAGGAGTATATACAACTCTAGCTAAGCAAACAAAGGGTCCGGACTCAGTACTGTATTGTGTTTGGTACGTGGTACAGTACTCCATTCTCCCTTGCACACACTACCTAGTAGCATTAGTAGCTAATGAATATAATACAAATATAACAAAGGAAAGAAAAAAAATTTCCTTCCCAATTTGCTGCTCTATTTTTTTTTTGGCCTTATCACAAAATACTTTCTATACTTTGGAAACAACCACTGGACTCCCAGACTATCAGGCATTGTAATAACAAACTCACTTTGTGTTTCAATTTGGAGTTGTTGCCCGTGGGCGGATGTGGGTGTCGGCCACCTCCGGCCTTGGCGTCAGATGGCCGCGAGCTGTTGGGCCCTCCTACTCTGAGATTATCTGTACCAGAGTGCTGGTGGGAAGATGACGAGGTTGGGGAAGAAGAGACAGATGATGAAGAAGAAGAGGAGGAAGAATTGGCCATCCTGGGATGTTTTATGTGGCCAGGTAGGAGAGTGGTAGCCAAGTGGAAGTCTTCAAGTGTCGCAGAGGTGGTGATATCTTCAGGATTAACACAAGACTGCACAAGAAATAATTTTAGAATGATAAAATATTTATGAAACTAAAAATTGACCCAAAAGTGTCACAAAAATATACTAAAAGTTCTGGGAAAAGACTAAACCTATTCTTTACACTCTTTTCAGAGTTCTTCTCTGACACCATTAACCACTATTAAGAGACCTCCTTAGCCTATTTCATACTTGAAACTCTGAGGCTTCCTTAGTTGCTGAATGAAAACAAGTCCCGGTCAATTCTCCGCCGTCTATTATAACTTCGTTTTCAGTGTACGAACGAAACTGGACGAGAACTCCCAGCTGGTTGGTGTGTTGGTAAGGGTTCCACGGAAGTCCACACCGGGCGTGCTCAAATCCATAGCACTGCCGCCACAGGGAGTCACCATCGAACCTCGAAATGTTTCCAGTTACGTACTCTGTTGCTGACTTGTGATGACAATCTAGCTTCAGTGTTTGAGAGTGCACTTGTGGTCTTGCAAAATATAGCTCACTTCTCTCAAACATTCTCTCGCAACCAACTGATGAAGAAGGGGTAGAAAGGGGCCAGATGTCACTGGGAATCCCTTGCTCGGGTGTGAAATGGGAAAGCCTCTGAGAAGCATCTTCTTGGACCACCATGGGTTGCATAGATGACTTGCTATATGACTGTGTAGGGTGGAGCGATGACGAAGAAACAAACTGTAGTTGTGGAATGGCCACTGGAACTTTACAAGACATCTTGATTCCGAAACTTTCCTCGACGAAGACTTGTGATTTCGCTACAAATACAATCTCCAAGCTTTGACAGAAAACTTCTCGTCGCTCGATTGACAGCAAGCAGAGGGTTGTGGCTCTATAGCTAGAAATGTCCGCTTATATGAGGAGCTTGGTCGGTTTTTTTGCCAGATGGTCCGAGGTTTATTCAGCAACAAACCATGCAAACGCATAAACTACTAAAACAATCCTCAAATGTTGAGGCCACAACGGCTTGTGGATTTAGCAACCATAGCATTCATAGTACCGGCCATTCACAAAGACTGTTATTGTTTTACATTGCTTTTAAATACTACCATCCATACCCTAAACAATCTGTATATGTCACACGCTGAAGGCACCCTGTTTCTTCACCGCTAACCTATTTCCTTCCTTCCTATAGCAACTAACTCCTCTCCCTCCCTCTCTTCTTCCTCTTTTAATAGAAGCAAATTGACAAAGAATTGCAGCTGAAGATTCAGTAATACTGAATCACTGTAGCAGATCAGCTGTTGAAAAAAACAAAACAAAACTGCTATTTTTAAATGCAACCTCTCTAGTAACACAGCTGGAGCACTAAGATAGGTTTGAGCTAATAATCTTGTCTTAGATCTCCAGAACAATTGCAACCAAACCCATACTATTGAGTACCCCACTCACACAGGGCTGGCCTAGCTTGATGCATGCAGTCTGTCTGCCAATGGAACAGCTGAGACTACTTACCATACAAAAACTCAACACCTGAGCACATCCTCACTCGAATACAAGCCCCCACGAACCCGAAAAAAAAAACCGATCTTCCATCGCCCACACAAAAACTAACTTGGGATTTTGCAGCGGAGTCTCTCAGAGCTCTTTTGATCGCGCTGCCGCTGGTGGAGGCGAAAGTCGATGCGCACTTGCGGCTGGAGCCCCGAGCAGTACTGGGACGCTGCGCTGGAGATCTGGTAGGCTGGAGAGGGAGTTCTAGATTGTTGCTTGGCTGGTGGAGCGCTGATGGAGAGGTGTTCTTTGGATTTTCAGCTGTCTCTTCAGGACGAGCAGAAACAGGCTTGGTCCTTCTAACTGTGGGTACGTAATGCGAGCAGCGCATTTCTGCAGACAGGATCTCTCGCCTCTGGCTACCACAATAATTGGTAGCCTTAGGTTCCGCCAATGTGATTGGGTGAAATGAGTTGCAAGTATTGATTTCCTTCCCTTTCACACCTTCGGCTTTATATATTTGCCAATCCGTGCCTCCTCAGTCAAATGAACACTCACGGTGGGAGGTGTTCGCGCCTCAACTGACTCGGCCCGCGGCTTTGCAGAGATGGTTAGTTTCAAGTTCTGGCAGTGACACTAATAACACTTGCAGCACATCACACCTACGCCAGTGTTGCTCCAGGACGAGCTCGTTCTTATACTTAGTGGATTGTGGCCGTAGTCTAACTAAATGCCGACGAGGCAGTGACGTCACGGCTAAACAATTAAACAATTAGAATAGTAAATTATGTAATTAGCATATTTCAGTTATGTTCCATGGTAAAGTCAATAGTTTTATTCAGTATTCTTCTCAAGCTGTCTCTATTTCTTCCTTCCTCCTCTCTCTTTGAGACCCAGCAGGACAACAGTGGTTGCAGTGAAGTTGTAATAGCCCAGTGATAAAGAGTCTTTGGTAAATAATTGCTAAAAGAAAAAAAAAAAAGAGAATAATTTAACACCAGTGTTAACAACACATTCCATACAAACTTGAAAATAAAATCTGAACAGTTTCCCTCATACCAACTGTTTTTCTCAGCATGTTCCATGTATCTAACTTTGAATAATAACAAACTTGGAAGAAAACAAATAACAACAAAAACAAAAACAACAATAATAAAAAAACTTCTGAACAATTTCTTGTAGCATTTTTCATCTGATTTTTGAAGCTTTTGTTATCATTACCCAGGAATCATGGAGTTGGTATGAGAAAAATTGCAATAAAATATCATAATACCAAAATAAGTGTTTCGCTAGAAATCAAATCTAACAAAGTGTAGATTTTCCAAATTCAAATGACGGAGAAACAGCTCCTCCTGGACAATTAATACACACACAGCACACTCACTAGGACAAGGATTTTTTAAACAATATTCACAACTTGAAGGTGAGGGCTAAGGTCAAGGTCTGCAGGTCTATACCCACAAAAATAATTCCTTTTTTAGTGCAAATATGAAGGTGTGAATAATCAGAATGATGTATTTCAGTTTACTGTTTTAAAATGAAAATCGGGAAATTTAACAATTAGTAATCTCAATTCTTAAGTTTACAACTATCACAGAAGAAATATAAACCATAAATAAAGTGGTAATTGTATTTCAACACTAGGAGAAGGGAAAAATTGTAGTTGACCAATTTATATTGCAAGCTTCAAATAAGAATAAGTTACAGAAGAGGAGTAGTTAAAACTCCACCCAATTACTTATCTTTAATTAGAACTCAACTCATACATACATTAAAACACACACATTTGAAAACAACAGCAACAAGGGTTGCTGAGAAACAGGAAAAAAGCTGGCTGTATAACCGTCAATCACCGAGCTCATATTTTTTTTTTTTTGCACACCATTGTCCGGTAGTGCTTATATTAGAATCAGTCCAATGCACTTCACCACTGAACTAAACACAATCCAACAGAAACTCATGTCAGGCCTTTCAGTGAGAGAGAAAAGGACGCGAATATATACCGACGAGTGTGTAAAGTTTCCTGTGAACTCATTGCTTTGCTAAACCAGCCGGGGAGAATGTCACTTGCTTTCACTACCAGTCATTGCCAAACAGATAGCTCCACTGTGCATACATAGCGAACATTTATTCATCATTGACTCGAGCAAATATACACATGTTGTTTTCTTTATTTATTTATTTAATTTTAATAGACCTCAAAACTACATCATGACAAGTCAGTTGTTGCAAAACTGTCTTTATCCCATCGTTTCCTATGGTTGAAACAGCCATACATTAATCACACAGGTGCAAGCAGATAGAAACCTTATTGCCGGACAGGAATAGGCACTTCCCTTAAAGTGCGTTGAAATCATTCATGAGACTTTAAATCCAATATAGCAATGGATATCAAATCACTCAATTAACAATAGTTATATCATCAATCCCTGGAAGAGTAACTTATAAAATCTGACAATTGTCTTTTCAGTAATACCAATTCGAATATGATACAGAATTAGTCAATTTATTTGCGTGCCAAAAATTACTAAATTGTTGACTTTAAATAAAAAAGTTTGGATTAAAGCTATTGATAGTGTACAGGTGGAAGAAAAAATTATGTTTTAAATTTTGTCTTTTAAATGTCAAATTTAACGATGCAATTAATACTAAGTTTAAGGGCAACGTATATGGGATAAATTAGCATAGTGGAAGTTTTCACGGAAAACTTGTCATAAGAATATGAACTTATCAAGAAAAATCAACCACAACCGACAGCTTTTAGTGGCAAAACAGAACTCCATGCTGGAAGTTGCTGAACATTCACACACAAAGGAATTTAATAAACCTCTGACAATTGGGACATGTGGTTTAATAATCTTAAAATATAGAGGAGACTGAACACTTTGAATAAAATGTTTGCAATATATAATATAATTATTGTCTATAAATTATCTGAGCAGAGAATAGTAGTTGTAGTTTTTTTATGATCAAAAAAAGTTCCAGGTGTAGTATGTCGGGAAAAAAAAAAAAATAATAATAATGCAAAATGTGCTGATGCCACTAAAAACAACACTCTACCAGAACACAAGGGAAGCCATTAAACTGTGGAAATTGCCTTGGCAATGGTAGAACTCGTAGCTCCATCTCTAGAACTTGCTAGGATGTTTGGTGGTCTGAATAGCACACCAGATAGGCTTCCTCATAGTAAATAAACTCGTGGTTGAGGTTTTCATTGCTCCTGCTTGAGCAGCACTATTGGACCGGGCAACTACAGGGACTTCATCTGGGCAGGCAGGCAGGTCTCGTTGCTTGCATGCAGGTGTTCAGGCCTTGCCAAACGAGGCTGACCTTACAAAAACCATGTGGTAAGCCACTCATAATAGCTGTTAGTTGATGGCCACAAATTGTTGCGCCTGGTGCCACAACAAGAAGAAAACAACACAGCCTGGTGGGGGGTAATTATAAATATGATGTCATGACAACCCTCTCCCTCCATCCATTCCTCATCAGTTCGAGGATATAATATTTAGCTATTTTTTTAAATTTACAATTCTGAAATTTAGCAGCTGGGCAATAATTCCAGTGCAGCTAAATGTGGGAAACTACCGTTGCTTCTCTTGAATTCTGCCAGCCTCTTATCCCCGATTACTTACGTACAACCCACTGCTCTGAATTTAACGGAGACTTCAAATTAAATTTTTTAAATTTAATCTAGACTTAGACAGCATGTAAACGCACATAGAATTAAAATTTAAACAACAACCAAAATACTTGAGTTGTAATCGCAATGCTACAATACAGAAGTCGAATATTCAGAATAGATTTGCCACTGTTGCAGCTTAAAATGAAAAAAGAAGAAAAACCCCAAAATATAATTCCATCCAAAGATTCGAAGCAGGTGACACTCACATAACTGAAAGCAAAAATGTGTCTTCAACACAACATTTTCAAAGCATTTCATGAATCATAAAAACACCACAGCACAAACACACAACTACTTCTGTTTCACATCACTGCTGATGCAAAATACTGTAACAAGTCGAGTTGAGGAAGTTTTTTTTTTTTTAATTTCACTTGATGATGGACGAATTATTGCACTTGGAACATCATATCTTATTTTGAATCACCTAATAAATCCATGATAAAACTTTATACACATAATATATGTTTATACTTAATACAAGTGAAAAGGATTTGTTATCAAGGATGATCTAAACTTCTGGTTAGGAATGATAAAACCTTGGAATCGAGAATCGATTAGCACAACGCATTTAGTACGACTAAACAGCACATAAACTGCAAATAGAAACAGAAATACTGGAGCACTGATAACAATTGGCACAAGCTCCCTTTTGTACACGATTCTATATTGAAACACAAGTTTGCTAGAGGCAGGTATTAGCAAGCTACAATCAGATGCAACTGAGCTCCGTCCCAACCTATCACAGCATCGAGTACATTCACACATCAAGTTCCAGCGCTAGTGAGTGGGAGAGCATAGAGGCAATACGTACCAGAGAGGGAGACACACACGCACACACACACACTGCAAGTTAAACATCCACTTAGTTTAACGACCGTGTGAGAGGGCCACAAGTGGTGTTGGTACAACTTGGTATGATTATGTTAGTTTTAATTGCTTTCTGTTTGTTACTCTTCTTTCCTGGAAGCATGCACACACACACATTATTAAAAACATTAAAAAATCAACGTTTTAAATCAACCGAACACATCCACCCCACCCCCTACAAGATGTTCCAAGGTGACAGTTCATGAAAGGCGCCAACTTGAGAAACCAATTCACTTTAAATAATGAGTTGCCAGCTTCACTACAAAGCAGGCTCTGAACTAGGCTACACTTAAAAAAAAAAAAAATTAAGCTTCAGTTTTATTATTCCTTTCCATAGTGACATCTTCCACCAAAATGCCAGATATCTTGAACAAAATGGAAGCTACATGTGTGAAGATAGCACTGTTCTCTTCTTTCATCTACATTAGAGGAAGGCCACTGAATGGAATGTCACGCCAATAGAGCAGCTCCGATACAGGCCACTAGCTGCCATTGGGGGCAGCAAACATTGTACCTCTCCTGTAGCTTGTACCTATCTTGTAGCTGGTAGAGCAGCTCGATACAGGCCACTAGCTGCCATTGGGGGCAGCAAACATTGTACCTCTCCTGTAGCTTGTACCTATCTTGTAGCTGGTAGAGCAGCTCGATACAGGCCACTAGCTGCCACTGGAGGCAGCAAACATTGTACCTATCTTGTAGCTGGTCGTGTCTCTTATGTACTATTGGGAGAACAGGCTAGTGAAGATGACACAGTCTGGGTTCCTCTATCAAATACTGTAAGACCGAAATAGAAAAGCTTTTAACCTTTTCTTTCCTTCTCATTTGAGGTTGTAAGGATTTAAATAAAGATAGGAAATGATGTATAGTTTCAACACAGAATCACTGGAGAGTATAAACAGTGACAATGGCAAGAAAAACTGAAACAACCAAACAGAAAAAACATTAAAAGCAAGTGGGAAAACTGCACCATTGTACAGTTATTGCCTTGAAAGACAGAGATCTCGCCAAGTGTTGTACATGCAAGGAAGAGACTGTCACACGAAACAAGTTGATGATTGAAAATTATTACTATTTCAAATAATACGAGCAACACTGATGAACGAGCACAGGCTGACTTTGTCACCAAAATAAAGATTAAGAAATACGCATGTTTACACCAACTGGGAGGAGATATGGGTGTGGCTATTCTGCCTCTTTGATCGAATGCTCAGAAATTTAGGAATAGTTGCATTCGGGAATGGAATTGCCATTCATTACTAGCTATCTTCTGGAACATTATTAGTCCACTACTGGAAAATGACAACATTATGAAGTTCCAAATTCTAGTTGATGAAATAATATTATTATATTACAATATGCTTAAAAGGTCTTGTGCCAAATATTCTAGAGTAGCACGTAGGCATATCAAAATGAAATAGAATTGATGGATAAATGCTTTGTGAGAAAGTTCTTGTGACAGTGACTGACTAATGTTGGACTGAACAGAACAAGCAAAATAAAATAAATAATAAAATGAACACGAAAAAAATATAATTACTGAACATACAAAAAAAAAATTACTGAAGAAAGCAACTATGCCATATGTTCATATTATCCAACTGCTATAAGTAGGCTCAAAAAGTATACCAGTGCTTTAAACAAACAAAGTTTTAATTATGTTGTTGTTAATGAGACAGTACACAGAAACAGTCTAAATAAGCGGACATCACAAAAGCATTTCATACTCCTCAGGCTGTAAATACGTCTGAGGGCAATTAGTTTAAGAGAGCGGCATCTGATAAATGGCATGCCTTAGGCTTAAATTAAGTGATAACGATGACAAATAACGAGTGCTCAAGTGGGTTGTCAACACAACTTACCGGTTGCCCCAAGAGATGCTCGACAAGGGTTTCTCCTCGAGATCATCTCAAGAGGTTGGACCTTTGGTCAGGACCTCCACTTTATAAAGGTTAATTAGATTAATTTTCTCCAATTTATGGTGGCAATATAAGCAGATTAGAAATGCCACTGGCTTATGACATCAATTGAGGATTAATAATTCAATTAAATAGTGTGCATTATTGGAAGAAAAATGGCCTTTCTTTGATACAATGATACACATAAACAAGTCTAAAGCCCTGCTTGTGGAGGTGAAAGAGGGATCAAAAGAGGAAAACTTTAAGTCCTCATTGAACCTGATAGATAAAAGGTGCTACAAAGACTAACTTGTAAAGTTTAGCTGGGACAGTGAGGAAAGCTGTAAACATTATCCTTTGGGTGGGAACACGATTGATTCAATTAGCCCAGCAAGACAAACTTCATACTTAATTACAGTTCAGTTTAATAGAATATAGGACAAGCCTCTGCGGTGTCTGCAACTTCAACACTGGCAAAAAAAGAATAAAAAAAAGACACTCCAGACTGAGGTGGGTGGGGTTAAATTAATGGTCAACATGAAGCCTCACATTTTCTGCATGGAGGGAAACCATTGATCGACAATAATGTATAACTACTACGCAGCTAGACCCAACACAACTAGGACATTCACAAGGTTTTCTGCTTTATTTTCTTCTTTTTTAATACTTCATCATTTCCCCCCACCCCCTGCTGCTCATTCCTTTCATGGAAGCCCAAATACGCCTTTTTGTGTCGAAAATATTACTTGATTGAGCCAAATTTCAAACAGGGAACGCTCAGTCGCGGAATTTTATAAAGAGTCCAGTTAGAAAGAGCAGAGAAAATTGTGCTCCAGTGACGTTTTTAGAAGGATGCTTGATTAGGGACACACAAGACAAAAGAACAGGAGTTTAATTCCTCAAATATTACATTGGTAAAGTGCTAGCTTGCCACCAATGACAGCAACATAAGCTAGCTTTAACCACTATCATAGGAACTGTCGATCTGTAACGCTGAATAAAAGAGCAAGAATTAAACAAAACATAAAACAAAAGCAAAAAAATGTAATATTAAAAAATGATATAAAAAAAAGTCCAAAGTTTCCACGGAATGTTGATATGTAAGTCCTCCTCAAGGCAATAACCACTAAATGACCAGACATTAGATGGACAGATAAGAGAAGTGTTTTTTCTAGGCAACCCACAGGATATCTCTCACATAAATACTCTCCACAGTAACACACCATATGCCACACAAGTGCTCCTGGAGGGTCAACCAGACCTCAGTCCAGGAGAAGGAATCTCTTGAGGTTACCTCTAACCAACCTTGGCTTTGCCGTGGACATTGTGTGGGATATTGGATATCGGATGAATATTGCAGGTGCGACAGCAACGGTAATTTTAGGTCCCACATCAATTGCAAAGTTCCTCACCGGTTGCTACTATCCACCACTAAATTGGATTTCGACTCATCAGATGAAACCATGATTAGTTTTTCTTGGTTGGTGCTCAAGATGCCATGGCAGGCCAAACTGGCAGTGAGAGTTTGGGTCAAATACTCCAAAAGTATTTAATTGCAATTGCAAATACTTGATTCTAGATGTGTATTTAATTGTATTGTAAAAAAAAATCTGAAAATCTGAAAGAGCTATACTTGCTAGTAAATCATGTAGACTATCTGCACACACACACACACACACACACACACACACACACAGTGGTGTCCCATGCAATATCTTGTGTACAATTTTCCCTTACTCCAGCAGTAGATTTTTGAGAGACTCTCCATCTTTTCCTCTCTCCTCTATCCACTCCCTTTTTTGTATTTGCAATTTTCAAACTATGCAGTCATATTTTTTTCCCTAGTATTCAAATACATTGCAAATACATAGAGCTCAAAGTCACTCAAATACAAGTTACTGAAAAAAAGTATTTAATTGCAATTAAAACAATTGCCCCAACTCTGCTGGCAGTGGTGACTGAAAATTTTTTCAGGATTAGCAGAAATATCTCCATTTGAAATATTAGTGACATTTAATGTGTCATGACTGTAGGTCAAGTATTAACCCTTTCACTGCCTTAACTGCCATATGACGGTTGGACACTATGAATAGGGAAAATTTTTGTTTATTGTCTGTGCTTTGCTTCACTCAAATGCTATAGCATCCAGGAGTTGGTTCAGTGATCATTAGGTGAAGTTTGAGCTGTAGGACGCGACATCTCTAGGCTTACAGCAGAAACTTTAAGTTAAAAAACTCTCTGACAATTCAGTAGTGAAAGGATAAATGTTTAAAATAGGACAATTTTTCATGGCTTAAAGTTAGCTTCTTTAAAATATAATTAAAAAAACTAACTCCAAATAATAAAAGACAAAATAACAACACACGCAATCAATATCGTCACTGAGTTAATGAATAGTCTCACAAGCTCACCCCTCGTGACCATTCCCAATCGAGAGCTAATCAACTCTAGCGCACAAACACCTTACATCATTACATTCTTTGAAGTAATGCCACTTAAAGCGACGGTAAAGAAAACGAATACAGTCCCACCCTCCAGAGTAAATGAATGGGCTCTATGTAATTCCTATTCTGGCACTCAAGCTCCTTAACTACAGTACCGAAAAAACAAAGAAGCCAAATGCTTCAATAAATCGGTTATCCTTTAAAGGAGGCTATGCTTGCTTCCAATATCCGGGTGGCATCACTGGTTGCTCACATGATTTCCCTCATGTGCAGCCCAGGCCTTTATTTTGCCCACAACACATATTTTACCACAGGCAGGAGTAACGGTCTCATTTGTCTATTAAAGAGTCCAGCCTTTGATCAGAAGCTGCATTAGTTCCCATACCATTTTGGTAACTCAAGATACTTGCGATATTACATTTGCATGTCTTGTACAGAAAACATAAGGATGATTTGATGCGGATGTTCTAAATCCAATTAATCCGTACTTGATTGGTTCTGGAATGAGAATCAGAGTGTTTCCAGTTTAGGTAGCTGAGGCACGTTCTACATATGCAAATGAGAAATCGATAGGCAAGTGATTTAATGATATAGCAATGTAAACTTGAATGACACACAGTGAAATGTCTGTGCACCTTAAGGGAGAAGGTTTCGACAAAAGTTAACAGCAACTTTACAGCATAATGACAAAACCAAGATATGCAAGTAAGCAGCTATGACCTAAATGATGATGATAATTAGAATGTGCAAGTACATAATGATCAATAACGCTCACCACCCTGTGCAAACTTTCTAGCTTATTTTGTCACAAATGGACACTGGAAGATAAATCAGTGTATCCTCTATACAAATCTCTATTATTGCTAGCTAGAGTTCACAAGCAACAGGACCTGCTATTTAGTTATATTTCAACATGACAGTTTCTACACTGTGGAGGTTATCTCAAATTAAAGTTGGTAATTCCAATACGGCAGAATGATATGCTGAGGTCAGTCAAAATGCATAATTAGGTTTACACCATTGAAACATCCATGTCAGCACTTTCAAGTCAGAATCTGATACACATGGAACCATTTGAGAGGTGCCAAGTCAACACTTCTGAAATTACTGGGCGAGGGGATGGGGGTTCTCATTTCCCTGGCTAATGTCACCATGAATGTCACAGTAATTTTCAGGAAAGGGGATGGGGTAGTGGGGCAAAACGATTATCAGGAAAGGAAAAGGCCTCCCTAAAAAGGCCTTAAAAAAACCCCCTCCATACATTTAACACTACATACACGCCAAGGGTTTCCTCACGAGGATGTTTGCAAGGATTTCAGGTGGAAATGAATTGCCTCAGTCCATGTTAGGCTTACAGACATAGTAGCTAAGAGTAAGTTCCAGATCTAGAGAGTGGAAGCACCAGTAGGTAGTAGCCGATTCAATTAGGAGCTCACTGAGGCCTGACCCCAGAGAATGCCCATCCTGGACCTCTGGTCAGTTGCTTGATGCACTTGAGAAAACATGACCTAATTGGATCTATCTTGTAGTGGGCTCGTAACTCAAGAGCTAGTGAAATTTGCCATCCACCAACCAGACAGACCACACAGTCTGTGCACTTCAGCTCTACTTCATTATGGGAACACAATTGATTGGGTTAACGACTAAAATGAAATCGGCACCGTGTTAGAAAGGCGGAATAAATTAAAACTAATGGTTCTGTAAAGGCAATAAAAAACTTGGAACATAGATGGTGTAGTTCTGTATTGTGACAGAGAGACTTTTAATCCCTTAGGTCCTTCAGGGCAGGGATACTGTATGTAGGGCATCTACATGTAGATTTCCTTTAATTGTGTTGTTAAGAACAGTCTCTATATTCAAATATTGTCAGGTGATGTGCTTCAATATCGATGGTGCTGATAGGAACAGTTGTTTTGTTCTAAATTAGTTAGGCGCTGTGGAGCAGTCATGAACTACCATCCTTAGGGCCTTTGGAGCTCAGAAAACAGTAGTTCCCTCCTGAGGCAGTGCCTACCTATTGTACAGATCAGAGACAAGAGCCTTGTTATCAGAAAACTTGTTTGCGTGCACCACTCCTCCCCCTTTTCCTCAATGAGCATTTCCTAATGCTTACTTGCTGCTCACAACTTTGTCACTCTTGGAAGCTGTTTGTTTACAACTTTGTCACTCTTGGAAGCTGTATGTTTACGGCATATACACGCAGAGCAAATCAAAGAAACGTAATCTTTATTATCATTTACTTTACAGTATAAATAAACAGATCCGGCAGCACAACAAAGTTCGAGTGGTCTATCATTTACTTTACAATATAAATAAACAGATCCGGCAGCACAACAAAGTTCGAGTGGTCAGGATGCAAAACGTCAATAGCCACAAGGAAACTGAAGAATATTATGATAAATTTTCACACTTATAACCACATATTTGTTTTTTCCCTTTAAAACATGTTTTTTTTTTTTTTCATACATGTATTCACATCCTAATGTCCCCATCGTAATGCTTGAACTAGTAGCATATTCAGAGCAAAGGTTCTCGGAATGGCGCTGTTTTGTTATGATAGCTGGAGCAAAACACACCAGCAAACCAACAAGAAACCAACGGTACTTCTGTTGCAGAGTAATCAAAGCTACCATAACCCGGGGAACATCTTTGGCATCACTCGTCCAAACAATATCGAGGGAAGAGTCGTGTGCAGGAATTGCACATCAAAAGGCCTACCAAAATGTACAACCTCTTGCAATGAAACAAGATCAAAGTTGTAACAGAGGTTCTTAAATCAGTAATATGACTAGGAGTGAGTGTAGACATTTAGAAATCTCATTACTGCATAAAAGTATTATTATCAGCGCACGAAAAGCATTAAAAAACAACAACAAAACAACAACAATAACAACTTAAAACCAATGAGATGTTAAAATTTGCCTGATTTTGAACACACAAGGAAGTATTTTGACAGGATAGCACATTCGTTTATGATAGAGCCTTTAAGTGGCATTAGTGATAATGTGAATAAGCGTCAGTATTACAGAACTCTCAGACAGCATCCATGCTTTAAAATAAACATTATCTTCAGGGGGATTTATTGAGAAGCTTGACTCACACAAGTTTGTTGGCTGCTTACAAACGACTCATGTATAACTGAACCCACAATCTCACTGATTAGAGCGGATTAATCTCAACGAGTAGTAGTAATAAACATTATATGACCAGTAGACGTAATTTGGTTCATTTCTATGAGAACTTAAGTGCATGAAGTCCACCGTGTGAATCAGAGTGTTTGCCCACACCTGAATCTACAGGATGCTACGAGAAATTAACCCCACAATTATGATGTATGACAACTTATGGGGAAAAGTCACCAACTCTGAGTCCATCTAGTATCCACATCATCCCACCACTGAAGCACAGAATTCTCGAAGCTCTACATCCTTTAGACACACACATCAAAGGAAGCCACCATTCAGCAGTTACTAAGCAGCCAAACATAGCCATTCTGGAGTAGGCGTGACAGTCATGCCCGATGAAAACCACAGAGAAGGAAGTTAGAAGTCAGGAAAGGATCACACTCGACTGTGGGAACCGAACTGAACATTGGCCTCCTATTGGGTACAGAGGTGTAACGAGACTCTTAATTTGGAAACGGCAAGACAATACTTCATAATTTTACTGATTTAGTTTCCTATACCTCTTCCCCTATCCCCTCGTGTTTTTTTTTTTTTTTTGCACTTCTATAGTCTTCTTGGCATGCATGTAGGAATTATAGTATCTTCCCACACTTCTTTCTGTCCTGTGCTTACTATCAATGTGGTATAGCAAGAACAGCGCACACGATGACATCAGCAATCGAGTCCCTCGTAGACAAAGGCGTTTAGAATAAATAAACACAAATAACTCACAAATAAGGGCAGCCTGTAATATATAGCATTTCAGAACTAAGTCTTACTGCATTGGAACATATGATATTTTTGGGGGACTATTATATTTTAGCACTAACGAGGACTTGCTTGCATAACAAGATGTTAGTTCGAATCCTTGCATGAAATAGAGATTAGATGCTTTCAATTCTCAGCCAACACTGAGCGTTACCCTGCTGGGTTTCAACTAAAGTGTAGTAAAGAGATCAAACAGATTTTAAGAAGATTCCTTGGGCTTCTGTGAATAAAAGTTTCCCTTTCGAATAAAAAAGGAATTAAAATTGTTGAATGTTTGGAATGAAAGACCAAGTTAGGATAGGGCTTTGATTTACCATGTCTTTGTACTAGGACATTTTCATAATTATAAATAAAGGTATTTACAAGTACGAAAACTGCATACGAAATGGGGTTTAGTTTTTAAAAATAACAACTATTCCAATGCTCTTACTGAAACTATTACACCAAGTGATAACTAGTGCAATGTATTAAACAGCTTAGGAAGAATTTCAGTTTTAACGTATTATGCAGGGTTTCATCCAGAAATTTTTGTCTGGGGGGGGGGTCAAAATTAAAGTGGACTAGGTAATAATTTTAAGTAATACTTTTTGCTATCTAAAATAATAGATTCCCTAATCTCACAACTAAGCAGAAATACTCTGAGTAAACTGTTCACTTCTTTTTTGCCCTTGAAAGTACAGCTATCAATTAACACCATTAGCAACCCCAATAATAAGGAAAAAAAAGCAAAAATAAATAAATACAGAATTGGAAAAGCTTCTGGATTTTTATGGAAAGCCTACCACAGTTGAATATGATAGAGAGACATTTTCAGCTCCAGCTGATGTCAGCATACATGAGACAAGGTTGGAATGGAAAGGATTTAAATCCCTTTTGTTTGAAGAAATGAAGGGATTTTCACTTCAAAAACTAGCATTACAGTTCTTCAAAAGTGAGGCAAAATGTGTGACGTTTCCCAATATCAAGACCTTGCTCTCTATAGCTATGGTTTTGCCCATGTCGACAGCAACAGTGGAACGGTCATTTAGTGACAGGAAACACAAAATCAAGAATCGACTTCGTAATAGACTTCAACCTTCTTCACTGTCGAAGCTAATGATGATAGCCATAGAAGGCCCACAACTTGACGAGGTTAATTTTGATGCTGTACAGTCACTGTGGAAATCGATAAAGCCCAGACGAATTTTGTTGTGATGCAAAAAAACTGAACTCTGATTGTTTTTCCAATATAATATGACTTTTTTGTAGGCAATTAACTTTAATAGGTAGGTAAAAAAGTGGGGGGATATCCCCCCTGGCATTTTGACTGGGGGGGTCAAAACCCCCCTGTCCCCCCCCCCCCCCTGGATGAAACCCTGTTATGATAAATTAATACAACCAATATGCTATCTCAGAGCCTAAGCTCTCTCTAGGCTACTATGCCCCAAAACTTGGGGTTACCGTGGGTGTAGTACCCCTTCATAAATTGAAGCATCTAAAAAATGACACTAAAAAGTTAGCTTTGTGTGGAAAGTCATGATCATAGACCTGAACTATTTATTTCATTTTGTCTGCAGGGAAGAGATTTACTTAAAGCCAACCTTTTGGTATCCAGTGTCCAGTACACTCAAACTCCCCTTACTGGACTCCCCTCAAACTCCCCTTACTGGACTCCTGGGGGGGGGGGGGGGGGGGGGGGGGGGCCCTGCAATACAGGTGTGGTAGGGATTGACCAGCTGGTTGCCAAGTATACAGTGTAGTATGTACTACTGAGGGTTGTAGAATCAACTTACAGCTGCTCGTTTGAGTAAATTTACAGCAGCTGGATTATCTTCCCAACTGGGCTCCCAACCTGTTCACCCCAATCAAAAATGTCTACTCTACTAAGCAGCCTACTAAGAAAAGCAATAGCAAATCATTTCCATCTAACCGGTAAAGGTGTGTGCTGTCCTTAGACACAAAATTACAAATTATAGCAAAGCTTCAGCAAGGGAAGTCACAGAGATTCACTGCAGAGAAATTTGAAGTAGCTAAGTCAACAGTTTGTGACATTTGGAAAGATCTCCAGAAAATTCAGGACTGTGTATCTTCCAGTGACTTTCCAGTGTTAGCTAAAAAGCGATGTATTGTTCATGAGCCAAAATATGAGCTCGTTGACTCAGCTTACTGGCAATGGTTTTGTCAACAACATTCAAAGGGAGCACGAGTAACAGGAGTTTTACTGCAGGAAAAAGCTCTGATCATTCTTTGTCCACTTTTATCCTGATTGTGACCCTGGCACTTTCAAAGGCAGCACAGGATGGCTTAGAAATTTTAATCTTCGTCATGGCATTAAGAATGTGGCTTTGAGGGGTGAAAGTTTGTCTGCAGACCTGTCAGGAATTGAACCATTTAAAGAAGAACTCAAGAAGGTGATGGAAAGTGAAGGATTATCTCAACAGCAAGTTTATAATACTGATGAAACAAGGTTGTGTTGGCGCCTAATGCTTCTGGTACTCACCGACTTCCACTGATGTTCATCAATAAGAGCAAGAAACCAAGATGTTTCAAGTAACAACCTCCCTGTTCACTACTATGTACAGAATAAATCCTGGATGAATTCCAGCCTCTTCTCTGAATGGTTCACAACAGATTTGTACCATCAGTACAAAGATATTGTCGAAGCAGTGGGATTGAAGAGAAAGCTTTGTTACTGCTAGACAATGCACCATCTCATCCTTCAATCTCATCACTACAAGCAGATAATCGAAAAAAATAAAAGCACTCTTTTTGCCTGCCAACACAACGTCTGTCACCCAGCCAATGGATCTGGGTGTTTTAGATCCATTAAAAAAATGATATAAATGAAAGTTGCTGTCTCACATAATTATTGAGAATGAATCTTCTGATTTATCAGTTCCAGATCTTCTCAAGAAAGTGACCATTAAAGATGCTGTCTATTGGGTTAGTGCAGCTTGGCAAGAAGCATCAAACGATAGCATATGTAAAGCTTGGAAAAAAACTGCTTCTTGATGATGTTTCTGAGACTTCTGAGACCTCTGACACCACTGCTTCGTGTGATGAAGTCAATGATGACACAGACATTGTTCCCTCTATAAGGAAGTGAGTTAGAAGAGGATGTGGCTGAATGGATGGAGTCTGATAATGCTGATTCTGGTCATCAGTTATTGGATGATGATGAAATTGTTTCAGATCACCAACAATTAGAAGAAGAACACAGTGATGATAGTGAAGACAAAGATCCTGTGGAAGATTCTCACCAAATTACACCGCAAGAGGCATTCGATGCTCTGAATGTAACACTTCAGTGGTTAGAATGTCAGGGTAGTGACCCTAACATTGGTAAAAAACTGGCAAGATACTGCTGCTAGAATGAGGCAAGAAACTCTAAAACAAACTAAGTTAACCAAATGTTTTTCAAAAAAATAATTGTGTAACTTAAATACAAGTAGCTATTCCTCAAAGTACGTACAATTGTAATTATAAATAAGTTATTACAAATCCTATACATGTATACATATTAAAATACAAGTGCAAATATAATTGTTCTCAGATAGGATATTTGTGAGTTACGGGCACTGCCCTTATTAGGGGAGTTTGAGTGCATATTCCATTTAATCTGATCCTAATTGATTCAGGGAATAGATAAATAGCCACAAACATATCATATGGCCCACACAAGCTCTCTCTGCCTACACAATAGTGGTTAGTACAGGCTCACAAGTATGCACCAGCTAAAACAGTATTCAAACAATCCAATGTCACTTATTGACACACAACAATGAGTAGCTAAACATTTATATACAAATAAATAATAAATACACAAACAATTCACGAGTACAATGACAAAACTAGTGAAGTTTCCACTGATATTTTAAATAGACTAAAAAAAAATTGTTTCTCCATTACACACACACACACACACACACACACACACACACACACACACACACACACAGTTTGAATAACTTACTCCAATTTGAAGCTTCTGCTTCCCACTAGGCATGCCCAGCTCATCAGATATTTTAGCCTTGATCACAGACACCTGGAATAACAACATGCATTTGGATAATATTTGAATCTTTAGCTGTCCACTGAAATAGAAGTGACACTTAGATATACTATAAAAGCTACTGAAAGACGATATTTTAAGGATTACATGTTGAATAGATAAAGAGCTATCAATAATTCTATGGATAAATGTGTTATAGAATAATTCAAACACATTGCGGAAACTCTTCAATACTGGAGTCTCAACTCCTACATGTACATATACAGTGTTGAGAAAACTAAGTGGGGCAAAAACATAATACATTACTAGTTAGGTCAAATATGCAAGTATTCAAATATTTGTTCTGGAACATTTGCTCACTGTTATTGGCTTTCCTTTTGGGGGAGCTCAGAGCAAGCCCCGATTTATAAACAGGACAATGTTAGGAAGTAGTGGCAACTGTCTACCTCTGTTTCACTGTGTAATAGAACATGCCATCCTTGGAATCAAAATTACCCTCCATTTAAACATGGAAATAAGAATCAAGCCATTTTGTCAATAAAATATAAAATTTGTCCTATGCAGTCAGCTGCTTTTGAATTCTCTCGACTTTTTTCTTTAATATTTTTTTTTTTTTTATAAAGCGAAGCATATGTATATTAATTTCTTGATATTGTCGTTATTAATTTTCAATTATTTCCTTAAATTAAATTTGATCCCATTGATAAGGCTTATGATTACATTATTTGGCCTAAGTTTGTGGATTAACATGGCTGCACTTTTGTTTTAATGCAATAAGGCAGTGACAACCAAGAGAGAGGATTCCATACCACTGGGCATCCTCGGTGCTTCCTTACACAATAGTTCTGTATGGGCTCAATGAAAGCATAACAAGGAGCCATCTCGGGGTAAGCATCAGTCATTGAAACCAAGTATCGTTTAAGAGGATAGGATAGGATAGTGTAGGTATTCTATGCGTTAACTAGTCTTAAGATTTGTGTTTATAGTGAAGTGTATATTTGTAAAGAAAGCCAATACATCCTTAGGAGTGAGAAGGACATGTTGTTTCCACACTGTAATACAAACAGTTTGTTGCATTTTAAGTGTACTCGTCCAACTAATTTTGAAAACTTTGATTCAGCCTTCAACACACACACAAATTATTAATAATTTTCTCATTCTAACAGCCAATATTGCTAATCAAATCTTAACCCGATGTTTCGACTTCTAGCCGAAGTCCTCTTCAGGGGTCAACTGAGGCCGAGCTATCCATGGTGATATAATAACACAATGTAAACAGCAAGATTTCTGGAGGGCACGCTTACTGTTTATTATATCCTGGAGGGTGATTTGCACGCAGCATGGACAGCCAGCATCCTGGAAGCTCTAAACCTATGTCTCTGTTAAACTTGTCGTTGCTAAACAAATTATTGTCTTGGTAATTGAAGTCCCTCCTCTTTTATCTTAAATATGTATGAAAGTTGTGACCCCCTTGAGATAGCATAAGCTCAATCTCGCCCCCCCCCCCCCCCCCCCCCCACCATTGGATTAATTCCTAAATGAACCCCTGTTAATGAAATAGAAGTTAAAGCAGTCTATAAGACTGTCTTTACTGACATATAGTGCAATCCACTGGTTTAGTGTTGTTGTAAACGACAATCAGTTGGATAGAAATGGGCACTAATAAATGAAATATTTGCTTAGTTGAAGAAGACTCGCTTGACATACAAGTAGTTTCTATAACAAACTTGCCGATATGACACGCTCGCTACCTGTTGTTGATTGCTCATCTCGTTGACAATGTATCCAGAGAGGTATGCATGCTCTGGATGCCTGCTTCGCTTGGTGGCTACACAGTGGGTCATATTTGGTGCCATAGTTCCTGCAGTGTACCTTTGAAAGTGTTTACGGATGGCCAGTTGTAGCAAGCAAGCTTGTGTATTGTGTTTATTGTTATTGTTATCTTTTCCTTAATATATTTACTACGTTCATTTGCAATACAAAGTACAGTGCTGGCTAGATTGCAATAGTCATTCATAGAAATTTAATACATGTACTTTTTGAATATACAGTAAAACCTCCGAACAACAACCGGTCTTGGGGACAGATCGTTTGACCTTTGTTGAGAGAGTTGCCTCTCTTCGGGGGTTCTTAGAGTATTATGCCAAGCAACAATGATAATCCATAATATAATAGAAATAGACCAATGAATGATTTATTGAGGTGAAAAATAGTCAAATAATGATCTCTGTGTTAGCGATTTTCTTGCAGATTTTGCTCGCCAAACCTGAACCTTCCAATGTCAGAGACAAGAGTGCTGTAGCAGTCTTCAAAGATGGATCAATTGTTGGACATGTCCCCATTAACATGGCTCCAATTCTGTACCAGTTTTTAAGAAGAGAAGTCAACAAGGCTTTTGTTGAAGTTAAGGGTGAAAAAGTGAACAAAGGTGGCGGCTATGGACTGGAAATACCCTGTGTTTATCGTTTATACAGTCGGCCACGGTATATATAAAGATTGAATGATACTCTTGAACCACTGCTCGCTGCTGGACATTTGTAACTAGCTATTAAGAACAATTATTATATATATTATGTAGCTATAATTTTACTATTTTGACCGCTCTAGGATAATTACTCCTGGCCGTTGTTAAGAATTCGGGGGGGGGGGTGGCCGTTCATCGGAGGCTATAAAACTATTGGAACTGAACTGTAAACATTTCGTTCCACTAAAAACTACCGCTGTGGAGAGGCTGACCGTTCTTAGGGAGCCCGTTGTTGAGAGAATTCACTGTATATATATAATATGCTAGTGATAAAGGAAAAAGAATAAGTCAATGGATATTCCTAGCAACAACAGATTGCATAAATGTACTTTTTTTTATTATTATAAATTGTACTCCTGTTAGCAGAAATAAACTTATGATTTAAGCGTTTAATTTCGTAAGCAAAAGTAAAATTGTTCACTTTTTGCTTACAAATTTTCAAGAATATTTCAAGGGGGGAGGGTGAAATGACTTCAAGGAGGGTGAGTGCCCCCCACCCTAAATGAACCCCTGATTAAAGGGGAACTGCAAATTGATGCCATACAAAATGCTGCAAATTTCTATCAGGTATGAAACCATATGAACCAGGGTGTACACTCACTGTATCAATTATCAATTATTACCAGCTTAACCAGCTGGAATCCCTTTCACTATAGTAACAGGAGAGGCAAGGGTGTGTACAATAGAGACTAAAAGTCTATACACATGTGCCTTTGGGCTGAAGCTGGGAAAACTTGACCTAATTCTTATGCAGACATCCTATGATGGTCAGTCACGCCTACCACACTTCCAATACTCGCAGGTTCTAAGGAATAAAGTTCATTCAGCTGGCAAGGTCTATCACACACCTTTCATTTTCACTTGTATCCTGATGTTATCTTTTGGGTTCTCCATCTATGCAGTGAAAATGGTACATAGGCTTTCATAGGGTGGGAGGCTGGCCCTGTAGTCTCGGCTCCTCCCTCCATCCCAGCCAGATTTGGAGAGTGAGCAGTAAGATTGTATGTGACCAGAATGATCAGTGTTAGACTTTCACATAGACATGTGCTTCAAAGCAGCATGGGATAAAAATGAGTGTAGCTAAGTACACACAGTGTCTGCCATACCCTGCAAAAAATCCTGGACAAAACTTAGTTCACCAGTTATATTAATGAACTCATGATGATACAAGCTTTAACACTTTAATCTTAATAGTTTTATTGGTATACAGTTATCTTTATCCTTAGTCCAATCCTTCCTTCAACAAAGACAAAGCTTTAGAGCCACAAGCTTTGGGGCGTTCTATGTACAAGACATAACAATGATCCATCCACCAACTTAATTCCCAATGCACACTGCACATACTTGCTAGTAAGCTCCTGCAGGCAATTAAACGAGTGGGTGATTGTCCAGAGAAAAGGCCAATTAGCGCAATTAAATGTAGTCACGGCAAAGCTCCAAAGAATGATTCAATGATTCGGCTGCTATGCTAATAGCCTAGACATTCCTCTGGCGAAAGACAATCTCCAACCTAGACGTGGTTTGATGTGATGAAGCCTCTCAAGTAGCAGCACACCCAAATCCTTGAGGCATTAATCGAGAGTGTTTTAGTGATCACTAAGTAAATAACATGGTACTTACATTATTAAGAGTTGATGTGAAGTTAAACTTCACCAAAATAGAAATTACTCAAGCTGCTTGCAGACTTTTTTAGTTAGCCTCAGTAAGCATGCAGGTAACAGTAGGTGTTCTGATACTATCATAGCATTAAAGTGTTGAGTTTAATGAGTCTTTAAAAAAGTAAGTCATATTTCAGTCTTTTGTATTACAGATAAAGCTACATTAATGGCAATCATGCTTAATCACTGGACAAATGAGGCATAGTCAGAGACAAAGCTAAAAGTTAAGTTCCATTTTCTGCGAAAAAGAATGCCCTGTCTTTGAAAGGAGAGTGCAATAATTATAATAGTACAAGTTTAGCTGTATTTATTTAAAGTGCATCTGTTATTACCAAGAGTAAACAGTAACAGCTAACACAAGCATCATAACTAATTTTCTTTTTATCTAAATGACTATTCTAAGAATAAAGAGCTGTGCATAGTACAAAACAGTAAATGGAATAGTTAGCAAGTGATCCTGAGTTCAATTCCAAATGACAGCCACTTTTTAATCCTCTAGTGTTAAAAATGTGAAAGAGAGAGAATATATCACATAAATATACCCAGAAAGAGTAAAGAAATGCTTGAGTAGCATTATAAGCAGGCAAAAAAATATTCTTGGACGAGTGGAGAAATGTGTAGTCAAGAAAAGATGCATTGACTTCATCAATTTGTCTCTTGTTTGCTTTGCAATACTGAGATGGAATCTTCACACCCTCTGAAGACTAAAGTGTTCCTCACACAAATGCTGCAGGCTACAGCACTGAAACATTCAGTTTAGACGACATCCGAGGAACGTGAAACATGTCACGAGCTTAAAATAGAGATGGCTCAAAATAGTTCACTCGTGTGCTATTTTGTCTAGCCACAACTGAAGCAATATTTACTGCTGGCTTGAGTCACATGAAGTCATTAAGGAAGCCAAGCTAAGACCAGGTCCTTCCAACACAGCAACACAGCTCTTTTTGTAGGCAAAGATCAATCAAACCTCCAACTAATTCTCTCCTTAAAATCTCCTCACAAAACACTAATGATGTGGAATATTAATAATAATAATAAGTAATAATAATGAGAAAGTAATAATAAACTGATTAAAATGTATTGAAGTGACTTTGTTTCCTGTGGAAATGCCTCAAAATCAATTAGGAAATATTCTTGGGTTATAGTCTTGAGACCATTCTCAAGAAATCTGGATAATGTGTCTACCAGACATCAAATATAAACTAATAATAGATAGACCAAGAACCAGGGTGTAAAGAATCATGTCAGATCTTGGCCTTCTTTCCCACATACATCACCAATTTATTTCTCCTCAGTAAATCCAAACTTGCAGTTCATTCTAAGTAAAGTATTTGTAAAAAAAATGTATCATGGGCTCTGACGACTATTCACTGGATGATGATTGGCTCTTTGGTGTTAAGATGCCTCCTCCAAACTCCCACACTTGATGAGGAATTCAAACATAAAAAAATAACAATAATAAGACAATCAAGACTGTAAATATTGAATAGTTACTGCGGAAGACAGACAAAGCTGAAATGTTGTTTGCGAGTAATCATTACTTTATCACGTAAGGGAAGGACAGCACCATTCTTTCAGAACATGCACGGATATGTAGACTTGAGGGTTTACCCCAATGAGTGCTTCCACCTGTGTTCATAGTAACCTAACCTGTCCAGGGACATAGACTGGATTCCTACTCTACAGTGGCTGGTAATTACTATTACTGTATATAAACACACCACAGACTAGCTGACTCACATGTGCACTCTGACAATCACCTCATTGCTATGGTCACCTGTTGGTTGTCCCTTCACTTAGCTACATAGGCAGCTCGACCTGGTGCAAATACATAGTCACATATTCACATACCCTTGCAGGAGTTAGTGGTATGATCTTGGACCCACCCCCAATCCCCGTTGTGCCTAGATGGGGAAAAAAAAAAGAGACTTGGTGGGTTAGCAGCAATTAGTGGGTAATTGTTATGCAGTTAAAATCACATCCAATATAACGGGATGGAAAATTCCTAGCTATTCTCTCAACTAGGTGGTTTAAAAATGAAGGAGTAGTAGACTATACTGTGGCTGTTAGGTATCTCATGCCGCATGCTACTACTTCACATGTGACTGCTTTGCGCACGGTTCCAGCTTTCTTAGGGCTCTCGTCGACCCTTACCTGCTGCCCACATTAGCACGATGCATGGGTCACCTCAGTAGTTAACTATATATAAGGAGGAGCACAAAACATACTATTGTTTATCAAATACTACTTCTAAAATTAAACAAAATCTACAATAACAGTAAAAACAACAACAACAACAAAAAAAAGTTATCAAAAACAACAAAATAAAATTTACCAAAATTGACTGCTGCCAGGGTTGGGGTCAAATATTTTGAATAGTATTTAAATACAAATACAAATACTTTGAAGAACTCAAATACAAATACAAATACTTTCTTAGATGTAGTATTTCAATTACAAATTTGAATTGCATCACAATTACAGTAGATAAAGTGTTACATCTGACGAACATTAGTTCTTCAAAAGTTTTGTACTTTGAATAATATCTGTTGGGTTAAAATATCTTTCCTGCTATGCTATACAATGTTTGAACTGAAATAACTGGAACTAGTGTTGCAAGATGTGGTGGTTGTAGGCATGATTATGATTCGGAAGTTTAGTGGGTTTTTTTCTATTATTTGACAGTGCTGGGTTGGATTCACGTTGAAGAAACTTGCCCTTTATTCATATACATTCAGTTATTTAACAGCAGCTTTTCTTATTACAATATATTTATGCCAGCATGGACCAAGCAACACTTGATTCTGTACTTTCCAGAACTACACACTAGAATGAATCCATGAATATTTTCCAGTTATTTTATTTTCTACTAATACAAAAGCTCGCATTCCTACCTTATGATATTTTCAAAAGTATTTGAAGTACAAATACTTCACTTTTTAAATCTTAAAATAGAAATAGAAATACAAATACTCCAAAAGTGTATTTAAATACAGCTTAAATACAAATACTCATGTATTTGACCCCAACTCTGACTGCTGCTATGCCTTGTAAATCAACCACCACCAGCCACTGAATGATAGAGCTGATACAATAATTTTTTGTTAAAGATCTACTTTTGAATAGGGAGGGATTGTGGTGAGAGAGTTCGACCACTTCTTCCCATAACATTAACAGCTTGCTCCACCTCTACCCTACCCTACTTCTCTAGCTGGCCTCAAATTCCTGAGCACAGGGACTTGCCCATGCTGGTCAGGCCCCAGTCTGGGAATATCGCTTTTAAACATCAACCAATCAGCTCTAAAATATCCGTAAGGGAAAAAAAAAAAAAAAAAATATATATATATATATATATATATATAATAATAATAATAACAATAAAGAAACAATAAAAAATGATAATCAAAATTAGCTGACAAATTCTCACTGATCTGTGCCATTCTCTTGCCAATGTCCATGTGACTGTAAGTATGTTTTCATACAAACTTACCGGATCTGTGATGGGCAGCGTGACAGAGATCATCTGGCCATTCAGCTTCCATTCCGGGCGCTCCGGCATACTGGGCACGAGCACTCGGAAGCCAACTGGACCCTGTGAACACACCAAGAGAGAAATATTATCAGATTATTGATATTTCAAACATGGAAAATAGTTGTACTATAGAACATATGTAATACCTATTCAAAACTTTAATAAAATTTCTCGCAAATGAATAATCAAGTCTTAGCAAACATTTTCTGCATAATTTAGTGAAAAAACAAACAAACAAAAACAAAACAAAAAACAAAACAACAACAACAAAAAAACAGCCACACAAGACAATTCCATTTCAATGCTGAGCGGCTGCTATCCTGAGTAGTAAGTTACTACTTCACACCATAAGTTAATTAACGGTGACAAGCCTTAGGAAACTCATGGTAAATTAAGAGTACTCTTCCGTCCAGCATCATGGGAACTGCTCACAATGCTCAGTTTGTATAGCACATATTTAAAAAAACCAACAGCAACAACAACAAACAAAACAAACAAACAAACAACAGCAACAAAAACCCACAAAAAACAAAACAAAACAAACAAACAAAAAACAAGTTAATAAAAATCTATTCATCTGAAATTTAATTCCAAGCTACTGCAGTGCATAATGTTGGATTTAAGTGACTGCTAATAACAGATTATTTATTTTTGCATGATTACCTACCCCCAGCAATTAGGTGACTCCAGTAGATTAACAAGCACTAAGCAAAACAATTATTATTATGATTTATGAGCTATCACTATTACTAACAAAAAAAAAAAAAAAAAAAAAAAAAGGAAAAAAAAAAAAAAAAAAAAAAAAAGACAATTGAATACTGTGCATCTTTTAGATTAGGGTCTTGTTGATGTGCAGTAGCTACTTTCAGCTCTCAATAATGAAATGTAAACAGAAAGGAAGTGTGAATAGTAAAATCTACTACAACTTAGTTGTCACTTATTCCATGATACAACTCTTCCCTAAGAGCTGGGAAAGGAATACTTGTAGATTAGCACTAAGTGTTTATGCCATTACATCAATGGATAATAACAGAGTTCACAAAAGTTCTGATGAGACTGTAGCTGACCTCAATTCTAACAGCAGTAAAATGAAAATGACAAGACTCCATCTCTCATACAAGTGGTCCCTGAGAGTATGCACATTTTCAGTGTAATTATGTGTTGGGATTTTTAGGGGGGGATTTTGCTTCTCTTCGAATGGTTTTGCCCCCTGCCCCCCTTTTGAAAATTATTATGACCTTCATAGTGACATTCACAAAATTTTCAGGAGAACCCCCCCTGACTAAAAAAATTGTTGATTTAACCTCTCTCAAGTTCGGTTAAAAAATACCCTGATGTGCCTGTGTTATATATATCGAGCACATGTGTACAAACAAACAAAACAAAACAAAAAAACGTGCATGCAAACTCTCCAGCTGTAAATAAAATCCAGAAGAAACTTTTCCTGCATCAATGACAACACAGTTTAAAAAAACAACTGCTCTGAGGTTGTGCCAATTAACTACCAACAAATTGAGATTAAAACCAGGTGTCCGGATTGGTATACTAGATTCCTATATTTAGACTGGTTGTCAAGGAGAAGAGCGCAGAAATGCGGCATTGGCTCGAGGAAGCCAAGATTAACTCTTCCCAAAGTAACAGCATAGCATTAAAGTTTCCACCTCCGTAACCCAATAGCTCTCATCTTTAACTTTATGACATGCATAGCAACCTGGGCAGCATTTTATTTTCTTAGGTATTTAATTCACACAATTACAAGAGGCACTTAATTCAATCTTGATTGTACGCACCATTCACTGCTAATGCCATTATGTCTTCACTGTGAGGTAGTGACAAGGAAACCTCAGAAGTGTGTTTTTATCAGGCCATTTATTTCTAATCTAGAACTGATTCTATCATCCGGATTAAATTACGACTAATGGTACCAGCTTATGAAGTGACGAAATGGCAAACTATTACATCTTTGATGGACGGCACATAATAGTTTGTGCAATTGAACAACTCCATCTTGAATTCTGACTTAAATAATAACTTATCCCCTAGGCAATATTGGACCAATTGTGCATGTAAAGAGGTGCCGATATGGTCCATTACTCATGAAGATAACTAATGGTATATCGAGAGTGGGGTTTAGTGAAAACCTGGAGAGATTTTTTTATCCCAATTCACCACATCCCCACTTCCAAGCTTATCAATAAAGGAAGTTAAGTATTATATCAAAACATGCAAGCTGCAATTGTCCATTGAATGCTTGAGTTCCACAAGAACCATTATACAAACCCTCAAACAGGAATAGCGACATCTTTAGGTGGGTGGAAGTGAAAGTGGACTCGTGTGGTCAGCTGTCCTTTACCTTGGGTCGTAGTACATATCACACGTGTGATCAGCCAAGCATCGTTTTATGCTGACATGTAAAATACTTGTCCCGTGGCGTTAGGCAATAGGACCATTCTTCTGCCCATATTGGCACACGTAATATACCACTGAGTACAGCTGAGCTTAACCCACGGTGTTGAGGCCATGAGGATCCCCTTCAGACGTGCACTACTCTAGCTATCTGTGGGCTTGCCTTGTTTGTATTTGTGGCATCTGTCATTATCCTGGTTTAGGAACAACACTACTTATTGTTGCAAAACTTTGATTGGATGCAAAACTTTGATTGGATTAACCTCTTAACTCGCTCATGCACGTGGGTTTGTGTAGCAACTGAGGCGACTTGCTTGGGAGCGAACCATGTGTGCACCTGTTTTGTTGAAATTTGTATGGAAATCGTACTACGTAATCAATATTCATGAGGTTATGAAGAACTGGCTACAAGAAACAGGGAGATAATTAATAGTTTATTAGAGGGCAATACATAGGGGAAGTTAGTTTGATGCTGGGCATTAGGCCTGGGCCAATTATGCTCCATTTTTCACATACTATGCTCTGCTCTAATGCTTGTCAAATTTACCTATTATGCTCCTATTATGCCCAATCAAATACTCCAATAACAATGGAAAATTATTAATTAGAGTCATAATGATAGTGAACTTGGATGTTCAAATAAAATGTACTATGAGAGAGAAAAAAAATCAGTATATTGCTTGGTAGACACTACCTACCACAGAGTCTAAATGTACCATGTGCTTTCACATGTGTCAGAGCCTCTTCTCTCATATACCGATGCAAGCTTAGACAACTATTTAATTCTTTGCATTAAAAAAAAAAAAATCCTCAAAAACCACCCATTATGCTGGCTTTATGCTCGATGCTTTGGCACACCTATTATGCCCAAAATTATGCCGGCATAATCGGCTCAGGCCTACTGGGCATCCCCTCTCCAATAGATAAAGGAGTAAATCAGATAGTAGTTACACTGTTATATGGAGTAAGATTAATAAAATGATATGAAATGTAAAGAAAACAACTACAACAGTAACAAAACAACAACAACAACAGAAACAAAAAACAAACAACAACTACAGCAACAAAACAACAACAACAACAACAAAAAATCCACATACTTCATAAAAATATCTCCATGCTAACTGCTAAAAATGATCAACATGTATAAAAAAGTAGCAATAGTATTTATTTATCATATAACATAATGTTGAAAGTCTATATAAGGGCATTTTCATAACGAAATTGCCAGGTCAAATAAACATTTGAAATTCAAGGGGGGGGGGGGGGGGTTGTTATTATCATGAAAAAGAAATATTGATTATTAAGGTCATAATAACCAAGGGAAGGGGTGGAGGACATGTTCTCTCAATCATCTCTCCCTTCCAGACCTAACATTACATTGCTACGATTAACAGACAGTATTTTTTTAAAAATAATGGTCAGAAAGACAAAAGACTGGTGAATTAGTGGCCGAAATGAATCAGCACAAGAGAAAAGTTGTCTGACCTTAAGAAGTTTGGAGATGCTACTCAGGCCATCAGCTCGTGGGGTTGAATGCACTCAGGGTGACCAGACCTGGATGCTACTGGTCAGTGCAGACAAGCCTGTGGTTTCCAAATGGTTGTTATGCATTATCGCAGAATACAATTAGGCTGAAGGTACAGTAGGAGTCACTAATACCTCAATGCTATTGTCATGGACACAAGTCAATGGAATATGTTTATTTAGATGCTAATGAAACCAGTGCTAATACCACATTCCAGATGGAAGGGAAGGTATTATTCAGATATTAGTAAGGCTGCTTTGGTGTCAGGGTCATTTATATAATAAAAACCAACAGATTCTAAAGATGAATTGAACGTAAATTTTGTGTGAAGGCTTGAACTGGCCACGTTGACTTAGTTTTCCGCTCATTTCCCCCCTTAAATTCACCTCCAACCTGGCATATTAAAAAAAAAAAAAATAGCCCAGTCAATTAGGATTGCCAATTCTGAAGTGTATGTTGGTGTGTGCGTGAACTGGTAAATCAATTTTGCAGCATCTGGACTTCTATTGGAATTGTAAACAAGAGAGGAAACAGCCTTATGGGTTCACAATAAGTTAGCAGTATATGTGTGCAGGCGTGCGCATATCACATAAACAGGTAAGTATAGGATACTACACGACTTGGAGGTAGGTACGGGATTTACACAACCGAGGGCTGAAGACCCAAGGATAGCGTAAATCCCGTACCGACCGAACGGAGTGGTGCAACTGACTTGTACAATGGCTCTAGGATATAGAAAATGCACAATAACTCATTATAATTGGACGGTGTACTTATTCACCTCCTAGGAGGTGGGTGTGAAATATATTCACCGCGAATTGAGCAATCTGATTGGACAGTTTGAACGTACCATAGTACAAGTTTATTCATGCAACTTCTTCTGAGACCAGGTGATTACAATAAACTAACTGATTATATTACTTGCAGTTTTACTACAGACTAACCACACAGCCAGGTGCATTTACAACTGGATAGATGCCTTCTATTCCGAAAACCATGAGTACTACGCATGTCCTTTCTTTGAAAGTAATCAAATTAGACCAGAATAAACCCCAAATGTTTCCTTAATTTAAAGACGGCAAAACCAAAATTAGCTAGACAGCGTGAGTAATCCCAATGGGTAACCTTGGCAACGACCAGAACTCCAGGCAGCAATATATCACAGCACATGCTAGCAGCCAGCACGCACACACACATACATACATGCTAGGGGATAGCAGAAGGCGTTCAAGGATTTCCAAGTGCTGCCACCCCCGAAATGCAATTGAGGTTGTTAGCCATTAGTGGCTAATTATCATTGCATTGGGTAATGTGATTACATGAGCATGTAATGCAATTTATACTACCCGCAAATGTCTGGGCCAATCAAATCATAGAGTGAGATACTCAGTAAAGGAAGGGATAATTTTATCACTTATATTAATTATTTTCTTTACAATCAATATAAACATGCTCTGAGCTACACATTTCGTGTTTTTTTTTGTTTTTGTTTTGTTTCCTTTGTATAATCGCAAACTGCCTCTATATGTAGGAAATAGTATGTAGAAAGGACAATAAGAAGAAAAGAAAAAGGGGTGGGAGGGTGTGTGTGTGTGTGTGTGTTTGGCTTAACGTTTATGACTCCAAATGATTATATTATATAATAACTCAGGCGAGGCCACGATTAACTCTCCCCTTTTTTCTCTCTCTCTTGAGACATGACAGTTGTCAAAGAGGCACGCAGGGCATGAGTGAATTATCAACTGTGGTAGTTCAGCCCGTCTCTTTGGGAAATTAGACAGTATCATCTGAAATCCAATCCCCATGAAGGTTTATACAGCGTTCGTTAATCAAATGGCTAAGTGGTACGACGAATTGTGATAGTGGGCGGGTGATTAAAACTAGTATAAATTCCAATGCACAGGAATGAGAAGACTCCATAATCGATCACCAAGACCCAACGCCTCATAAACTTTGAAAACAGGCCGGCGAGACGACGATCGAATGCTTAAATGATGCAATGAGGTGTGTAGGTATCAAATTCAAAGGTAGTATATATACATGTTAGATAAAGATACTGTGAATCTGCTGCATTTAGAAATCTGAAGCCTAGAGCTGTGGTACCAGGCCAAGTAACTTAAACATTGCAGATCCATGATATCCAATCTAATTGTTTTAGAATGTAGCAACGGCTAAAACCTAAAGAAAAATTCATGACAGTAAAGCCTTGAGCGTAGCAACAATATCAATTTACTGACTTCTAAATGCCACAGAGCGTGAAGTACTTAAATAGATTCACGTAAAGCACCAATCAGATTGCTCACATGTGACCAGCTACGTTCTATATATAATTATAATATGTAAGTAGACACACCCCCTCACACATAAAAGAGAGTAATATTAATAATAATAAAAAGTAACAACAATAAAATTAATAATGAAATACAACAATAATATTGTTGTTAATTATAAAATGAGTAATAATAATGCAATAATTAGTATGCAACCATCACCATAATAATTACAATTAATAATAATACAATACTATTATTAGTAATTGATATACCTGCATGGTCCCAAAAATTAAACCGTAACAGAAATGAAAATATCTTTAACATAAACAATAGTTAATAATGAGCAGCATCGTAATATAATTTTGAAGCAAATTACTAGAGTAAATTCCACGAGAGGGAAGACCACCTAGAGTTAGAGGAGTGCTAAGCTACCCGCCAGCCATGAATATCATTAAAACACCGTGTCAAGTATGGAACATAATGTCGGATTAGTCACCATCAATCTGTCTCAATTACACGAGTCAGGTGACACAATGCCGGTCTTATTCCATACTTTCAGTGAAATCAAAAGTTCCACTGCAGATTCCACGAGTTTATTAAAGCAATGTTCGAATTCTAAAAATTGCTAAATAACTCAATGTGAATCTGGGATTAGTTAAGCACGTGAGATGAACACAATAAGTTAAAAGTTATACCCAAAGATTACTGACTAAAACAAAGAGTAGGGTTTGCTTCAATACATTCGCTGTACTTCTAAAAGGATTGTTTCACTCTACTTTTAGCAATAGTAGCATTATAGCAGCAGCAGCAACATAATAAGGGAGGACATCACCATAGACATCTAGACCAAACAAACATACCCTCTAAAAGCAAGCACCTTCATTATAATACCCTAAGGCAATTCCCTATACAACACCCACAGCATTAGAAGCTAAACAAAATATACACTAACTATATAAGGTCAAAGGAATTGAACAACACTAGTAAACATCCCCATTTTTTTAATTTCAATCCAAAAGAACTAAATATACTCAAAGGATTCAGTAACCAATTAAAAAATGCAAGGTGTCAGGAATGCATACATCCAGCTTGTAATTTCCAGAGGAAATTCTTTTTTTTTTTTCCTTTTCTAATTCCATTTGACAAATCCAGCTCAGTACAGTGAGGTCATATAGCCTGGAGCATTCAGACAGGCAGGATAAAGGAACTAGCGCTAGAATAAACATCTAAAATACATACTTTGCTAGCAGGCTCAGAGTTACACACTTCCTTATTTAAATAACATTGGATGTGATGAAAGTAGTATTTTTTTGATGAACTATTATTTTTTACTACTCCTTGAACCCTTTCTACACTTTCAGCAGGGCTGTGCGTATCCTGGCAGAAAAAGTTTGAAAGGTTCTATCAGACAAAAACATAAAATGGCGGTTACGTAGTGCTTCTGCATTTTCCACATGTTGCCACAGCTGCATGAATTGTGAAACATTGCTAAAAGAGTCCACTCGTCTGCTTACGAAAGGCTATAATGCTAAACAGTTCAGTTGCCATTACTACAATGACTGCCCCACCTCGAATGTTACAGGCACAATTTTAGATGAATTAGTACACATAGCGTGATGAGATTGAGTAATAGGACTCTCCGGCACCTGGGGCTCGAGGGTGCACATTATTTAGAAATTATTGGTTACCATGAAATAACGAAATTTCAATCAGCGCTGACAAAAAAACAAACAAACAAAAAACAACAAAAACAAACAAACATTAACAAAAACACAACAAAAAACAAACAAGCAAACAAAACAAAAAACAACAACAACCAATAATAAATAAATAAGGACTAAAGCCACTTCCTTGCTTAATTTAATCTATTCCCAATTTATGTAGCTGCACATATATTAGAGGTAGGTTCTATCTGTTCGCAATGAAAGACAGCTTTCATTTGATAGAGGACACTGAGGAGTTTACTACAAATCTAGTGAGGGTGAGCAGGAGATCATGTGTTTGCCCACACATTATGCATTTTGGTGATATAATATTAATCTGTACTAGTACAGAATTAACCTATTATAATATATATTACCAAGAACATTAACGCACAAAGGAACCAAACAAATAAGACAAAAACAAAAACGTCAAAACATATATGTTAAGCTCTCAGCTGGAATTTAATATCCCAGCTGCTACTTCCAGAAGAAATTACACTTTTACTCTTATTTCTCAAGCCTAGTTTTTCAACAGCGACATCACATCCCTTGAACCTTGCAAGATCTGCAGGACAAAGGAAGCACTCCAGAAATTGCAGATAAAGAGGTTAAATTGTGAGTGGGCGGTATGGCCCAGATGATTAATACAGGATGGCGCAGCTCTAGTAATGTCTGATTTTATTCTATAAAAAAAAACAAAACAAAAAAAAAAAAAACCCGTGAGGTATGTATTTCACACCCACAAGCATTTTATCGACATGGGTGGTGTCACTTCTCTCTGAGTTTTATCAAGGGCTGCTTCATCCGGTCCCTTTAATTTTGCCGATTTGGTAAGAACAGTTTCACAGCTTCATTCAGACGTGACTCCATTTACCTGACTATGCCCGCAAAACAACAAAAGGAATTTAGAACATTGAGGATTGCGAAAATTGTCTACAACTTATTATTGCAATTGGCCCAAGGGAAAAATTATAATAGGTGCGCACACACACACAGTCGCTCTCTCTCTCTATATATATATAATGGGAAAACAAACGATTATTAAATAGATTCTTTATTTACTCCATCAGAACATAGAAACACTTTGACATTGAAAAGGATGACAATTAATACGTCTCAATGAATTTATGCACCAAGTTTATCAGCCACTGACACAAACTGCTAATGGGAAAACAATAACAACAACAACAACAGCAGCAAAAAAGAAAACTCGCATTAACCAAATAGCACAAACTGCAAACGTAGCCCTGGACAAGTGTATGCAGCATGCATGCCATGCTACCATCTACGCTACTAAACTGGGGCTCAAAAACCTCCTCATGTACAGCTATCTGATTGAACTCCTTCAGGTGCCAGACTTGAGTGGGCAGGGCTTCAGACCAATACAGGATGGTATCTTTTGACAAGCCAAAGAAAACAATGAGATCAGACAAGTCTGGACTTTGCTAAAACTACATTTTTATGTCAGGCTTGGGCTAAGCAATGGATGATCTCATCCCCCAAGTGAGCTGGGCATTGTGATGATGCCGCCCACCCATTCACTTTTAAACCATATTATTCATAATATTTCTTTCCTTTAGCAATTACAGTGTGGGCGGTAGAATTATTTCTGCGCCTTTTAACCATGGTAGCCCTTAAAGACAAGCTTCAACAATCATGCTATGGTTTGAGGCTAATACTGTAGAACCGCAAGGCCAGACAAGGAGAGGGAACAAAAAGAAAAGACCTTTTAGAGGATATGTCAACATTAACACCGCAAGAGTTGTGTGGGCGGGATGGAATAAAAATTGCCATTGGGCAACATCTGGACGGCTAGGTTGAGATACCTCACAAGATTAGACAACCACTATTCAGATACTATTGAAAAAAAAACAAAAACAATAATGGTATTTAGCTAGCAACCTAGGTGACGGGCAACAATAGCACTGGAGTTCCACAGACTTTATCATTACTACCTGTGCACCACATACTTAAAAAGAAAAAGAAAAAAAATTAAAAGTGCTACTAGAAAGAATTGCTTAACAAGCACAGTAAAGTCCCTCCACCCTTCCCCACAAAATATAAAGTTACAGTGTTATTTTAGTAGCCATTTTATATGGTTTTCTTAAGTGATACTATTTCATTATTATATTAAATCTTAATGAAAATATCCACCAGTTTTGATTCATCTTAATTGTTTCAGAGTAATAAATCTTACTAATTCTTATACTCCACATAATCACACAATAGTTTTCAAAACAAGTTTTTCTAAAATAATTGAGAGATATCAAAAATAAAGTTGTAAGTAATAGCAATTATTTTTCATTCTAACAGCCAATATTATGTTAATTAAAACTTAACTCAAGATGTTTAGACTTCTTGCCAAAGTTGATCACTGAAGAGGACTTCGGCAAAAAGTTGAAACATCGGGTTAAGTGGCGTTAGAACGAAAAATATGTTATTATTATAATCATTTCCGCCCGAGAATGACTGAATCATTGGAAGTTGTAAATATTCCAAACTAACTTCATGGGCTAATATCAACAGCACTGTCATTGGTTATTTTTCCCCCGTTCACATGATCTCCTGCGTAAAAAATAAAACTCTGTGATAAGTTATTAGACCCACCAACTATTAAATAATTTGCCACAGTAGTTTAGACCTACCAATGCCAGAGCTCCTTTTGTTTCATATTTTCACGAATTTTACTTAGCCTCTGATTGTACTATCGGAGTCAAAGGAATGAGGCTGGTAGCATGACTTATCAGTATAACCGACTTAAGCGTGATATGACAGAATGTCACTGGAGCACAACGCTTGTAATCACAGGCAACAGAACAGAAGAACAGGAGCGTAAGACATTCAATTGATAATGCACATATCACAAGCAATTTTAAATCTTTTCCTAATTTTCACTGTTATAGTACAAATAAATAAAAGTGGGAGTGCCCTCTAATTGACATATGGTATACATTTGACTCATGCACCTCAATTCCTAATTTGAGTCAGACCCTCAATTATAGAATTCACATAAAGTATTTTGCTTTTTCTACTACTTCACTTGAAAATGGCAAATTGTTTCATAGTCAGTGAGTGGGTCTAGCAAATTATTATAGAGTTAAAAACAACAACAACAACAACAAACAAACCAGGTGAATACATCTGAACTAAAACAACAACAACAACAAACAACAATGAAACATTTTACAAATAATTTCTCAACTAGTATTCTGTACTCCAGGACTGTGTTCACAACATCGCTCCACCAGTCAGGCAGCTTGAACTGGTAATAACATATCAATATTAGTAGTAGCCAGTGGAGTATTATCATCTATTGCAGCTCCCACAAACACGCAATTCTACTACAAACTAGAAGACATGACCACACCTCTACAATGGCCAGCGTGTGTGTGTGTAATGCATGTGTGTTTGTGTATATTGCATGTGTGTTTGCGTGTAATGCATGTGTGTTTGCGTGTAATGCATGTGTGTTTGAGTGTCTGTATGTGTACACCCACTCAAACAGCTGGAAATACAAACACCCACACACAAGCAACATAACAAAAAGGTTCACAATTAAAAAAGGATCGAAAGGAAATACATAGCCTTACACAAACAAAGACTTTTGCACCGACCAAGGATACACTCAGGATACACCTAATCTGATAGGAAATGAAATGACACATGTGGTTTCTTGATCAGGCCACAACTCCAGCCTTAATGGAGGGATGTGGTAGAATGAAGAACCCACAAAAGCCACCCAGCAACCCCAGAAATGTTAATTAATAGCATTTCACATCCTCTGTTACCCTCACCTCCCCCTGTGAGGTCATCTATGGCTTCCCTTTGCACTCAACAATCTACATATCTACCACTACTGGGCTGATACCTGCCACCAGTTATTGTAATGTTAGTCTTATGACGGGTTATGACAAATGAAGTGGAGGTCTAATTAAAAAATAAAAAATAAATAACAACGACAAAAACAACAACAAACAAAAATCAAATAAACAAGTGTAAACTTCTGCATGGTATTAAGGAGTCCAGTTGAACTATTCTGTGTATGTAAATATTCCACGTATTTCAAAATATCAACTAATAACCAACCCACTAGGCTAGCCACTGCCACATGCACCCTCCCACCGACGCATAAATGGGAACAATAAATCTGTGTCTTGTCTATTTAAAATTCGCATGCATTTACCAAATGGGAAACCCCATCCATCCAGTCACCTTGACTTGCCGCAATAATCATGTTTCCGGGAAAACAAAAACAAAAACAAAAACAAACACTGGTGATAATGATCATTCTAGTGGGTAAAACTTAGAGATCATGTAGCTAATATTAAAAGAATCCTTTACCCAACAATGTCTCAGCCGGTAAAAAAAGAAAAGAAAAGACACCAGCAACCTCGGCTAGAGTTGAACTGGAGTGTGACACCTCTCGGCATGTTTAGTTAGGCTGCCATCGTGACACTATATTAGATTAGCCGAGAGGTCAATGCTTGCAGAGGCAGGAGGAAAGAAGAAGGAAAGAGTGACCGAAGAGAGAGAGTAAGTGGCAGATCAAATGCTTGACTTTGAGGGTCTAGTCTCGGGAAACCCTGATCATTTAGTATTGAGTAAACTAGAAAGAAATACCACCTAAATGCTCATGTGATGCACGCAGAAGGTCACAAGGAAAATAGAAGGAAAAAGAAGACAATAATAACAATAATAATAATAACAAAACTAGCATAGTAAGAGACACAGAACGTAAACTAATTGCACCAAAACCATATCCCAAACAACATGCCAATGAACTAGTGCTTTTAATTAAACAACTTCATATTGCTAACGACTTTTATGAGCCGAAAGTGAAAACTTATTAGTATTGCCAGTGTAATTATCCTTGCCATCTCAGAAGTTTACACACTAATTGTCTCAGTCTCCTCAAATGAGTTCTGAATATAATGTAGTTTGGGAGCTATGGGGAGAAAAATGTTAAAGCGAATTACTTTCTAAGCTACAACTAAAAACAAGCAAACAAAAAGCAAACAACAAGCAAACAACAACATATTTATATTGCCTAAGGAGTGTGTTAGTTCTCTGGCTATCTTTGCATTACTATTTCTTCTTCCCTCCACTAGTCTATCTGATGAGACTGAACTAACTTCCCCTTATTAAGTCATCACGTTGATTACTGCAAGTAACAAACTCACTGGATGCTTCGCAATGAATTCTTGTTCTGGTATCAGGTCTTCGTTCTCCATGTGCTGACGCTTGGGAGGTGGGGCCATGGGGTGAGGAGGCGGTCCACCAAACGGAGGTGGCTGCATGGGAGGCTGGTGTGGAGGAGGAGGTCCACCCATCATATGATGCATTGGAGGATGCATCATCATACCAGGAGGACCATGGGGACCACCATGAGGAGGCAACAATGGGCGATTTACCTGGCGGAGAGAAAAAGAAAGAAAGAAAAAAAGTACAAAAATGTCAAAAGCATTCCCTTTACTTGTTTTTTGTTAATTTTGCTAGTTTAATAAAACGCCATAATGAATCTATCTGTGTGACTTACAGTGAATCAATGAAATGGGACAATGCAGAGAGAATATATTAATGTGCTCTAAATGTTATGGATAATTTAGATGGTGAATAAAGTACAAACTGTACCACCAAAAAAATACACCAGAAGCCAATAATTAAGACTTAATGGCAGTGCTCCCCAAGTTTTATATTGAGACGGAGCACTTAGGATGTCTAGGTGATGACAGAAAGGGGGTAAGGAAAAAGAAGATGGATGAAGAAGGAGGTAAGTGCCACTTTTGCTTCTTTAAAAGTGATGAGTTTGTTGAAAAAATACATATAAAAAATTGAAGTATTTATTCTTTATTTTTCCTCAACTAGCACCAGAAATGCCTCATCTTATGAGAAAAAGTTTGTAGTATGTATACCATAACCAGTGCGTGTCGTGCAAGTAATACCTTTACCACGTGTGCTGTGAGAAGATTTATTCATGCGCAATGTTAGCATAGAGAATTCGACTAAATACTACTTTGTACGGACTCCATAGAGAAATTTACAAGTGTCCAAATTCAACTTAAGGCTGTAAACATACACAAGTTTATAACTTCTGCGTGTGTGTGGTGTATGTGTGTGCGCATGCTGTTTTCTTCCTTTCTTTTTTATTATTTTCCCCTTTACTTTTTTTTTTTGGGGGGGGAGGTAGGGAATTCAATTATCTGAACTGAAAGTCAATAAGAACAGTCGAGCTTATCTCAATTGTTTTTCTAGAAAAAGTGGTCAATTTTTTACACAACATGTAGCAGTTATAAAAACAGGTTGATTTGTGCACACCAAGTGGAAATGGGTCAACTGACAAGTCAAGAAGCTGTTGTTAAGCACTAGGTCAACAAACATCATATTTTTTACTTCAAAACTGAAAGTGGTTGTGGATGAAATACTTATATGGGAGTAAAATGAGCAGAAAGTTTTGAAAATCTGTACAAGTATTTCTCCAGTACATGTACTAAGTTTACATAGTCAGCGTGTATTTGCCTGTATGGAGTACACCAGACTTCTCTCATCTGGATACATGTGGGTGATACGATGCCAGTTTAATAATATCAAACAACTAAAGACTTGTGTCTCTTTAGTAGAAGCTAAATAAGTTCACTCCTTGTAATAGCACACACCGCATCAAATGGGCATTAAATTAAAGAAAATGTTTAGGATCTTCAACTCGAAACTGGACGCCAGGTCAATGGAATATCTCTAATATGCTCATGAGTGAAAATTCCAATAGCTATATACAATATATACACCCACACACAAACATTTATGTAAATACATGGAGACATTGATTGATGTAGACTAAAGCCATTTCGACGAGGAAAGGCAGTGTAGTAAAAAGGAGAAAGTACGAAGAGAAGGCAAAAAGGGAACGATTAATATTGTACTAAAAAGCGGGTAGAATCGAATCGTCGAGTAAAGGCAGCGTAAGTTTCAAAAAGAAAGGTGAAAGTAGAAAAGCTGAAGTTAAAAGTTTCACAAAGACTAAGTCCACAATCATGATAAAAGGACAGAAAGATTCAGAAGCAGGAACGGTAGACAAAGGAGGAGAAGACTCCTTGGTTCAAGAAGGAAGAGATGGAAAAAAGAAAAAAAACGTGGTAGATACAGAAATGAGATAGTTCAGGAAAAAATAGAGCAGGAGAGTGAAACTGGTGTAACCTTTACCAACCGTGTTAATGATAATGAATAAAAGTAACTTACGCTACTGCATTCTTACTTTGCAATACGTCAAGCACCACTGTGTGGCGGGGGACTTGCTAGTACATGTAATAATACATGTAGTAGTAGTAATAATAATAATAATAATAATAATAATAATAATAATAATAATAAACCAACAAATAAAAACCAATAACAAAGTGCTATGACTTAACCAGAGGGTATTTGTAACATTACATGCACTAGTGATGTACTATCACAAACTTGAAATGAGTAGGAATAGCTAGTTTAATAGCAAGACAAGATCATCAGGAAAAGATCATCAAACAGAAAAGCTTCACACTGTACTTCTCCTTAACCTTTGCAATTCACATACACATGAACTTCTATTCTTCTATTCCTTTCCAGCTAACTAACTAACCCGCATTCCTGGAGGAGGCATCATCTGCATTGGAGGGCGTCCAAGCCCCGGTCCAGGTCCTCCAACCAGAGGTGGTCTTGGGGGTCGTTGCTGCTGCATCCCTACCGGAGGGCCAGGGAGTCTTTGCATGGGAGGGACAGGGCGTGGCATCTCGGGAGGCCTTGAAAGGGGAGGGCGACTGACTGGGGAGACTGCAGACATAGGAGGGTGGGCTGGGGGAGCAGCATTCACTGGGGTCCTCAAAGTCGGACCCACCTGTTCCTTTTCACTGCACAAATGAAAGATATCATGAGTGCTTGAACAACAACAAAACAGCAGCAGCAAAAACAACAACAACATAGCAGCAGCAACAATAACAACTAGTAGCAGCAATAAACAACAACAACATAAAGGGGATTCGACAAACATTACAAAATTTAAACAAACAAATATTATTTTATAAGTGAAACTTGTAGATACGCAAATCCAGCCAGACATTAGCTGCACAAAGCACAACAGACAAACAAACAAACAAAATAGAGATGTTCCACCTAATCTTCAGTTAATGACAAATGGAAGGCAAATCACAACAAACAAAGTAAGTTCCAAACTCAAAGGCTTTTGTTGTGGATGTGAGAGATCTTCAAAAGGGCATAGGAAAGGAAATTAAAATGCCAATTTGCGGAGAAGTCTAGACACCACCAACATGGAAATACACACTCGGTCATATCACAAGCATACAGTGTATCAGTCACAATACATTCTCTTAGTTTGTCTATGAGGAGGAGATCCACAGAGCTACCAGTATCTTCATCCACTAGAACCTCCACTGATTGGACTATGTATATTATCATGGGTGGGTGGATGAATACCAGCTAATCCATTTAGCAGTATGGGCACACCCAGCCAGGCTAAACATTCAGTGCCAGAGCTAATGTTTGGACTGCAAGTCCATTTGAGAGATTCATCCAAATGAAAAAGCCAGAGTTGTTTTAAACGCTAATTAACCAGATCTTCATTTCGTTGTTTAATTGAAATAAAATTGACTTTTAATTGCTGAGTGACGAATTCTGTGATATGAACTCACAAAGAACTCGCTCAATATGCCTTTTATTTCAACTGTTACTACTCATGTGATTAGCTCAGCAGGGATTCTTCAGCATAAGTACATATGTAGTACATTCAGTATATATATATATAGAGAGAGAGGGAGAGGGAGAGAGATAGAGAGAGAGAGATAATGACTATTTTCATTTTTTCTTAACATTTTTTTAGCTGATTGGAATAATTTGAAGTCCACACATACAAATAATATAGCCATCCAAACTCAGTATTTAGTCCCAGGAAGTTATATCAAATACTAAAGTTAATTGGTGGTATAATAGGGTAAGAATTGATTGAATAAACTGGTTGTTATGAACTATGTACTAGTCTACAGTCAAACTTGCATATGCTTATAATGGGTAAAGTATAGACAGAGTACCAAACATTCCTTTAACAAGTAAATTCAATTACCTTGGTCACAAATTGGAACACACCCTAGTACCATTAAAATGAGCAGATGTCACTGAGTAAATAAATAAACAGTAGAAGGTGAAGCCAGATTGACTTCATTAACTTACACCAAAGTGTGTATGCTGTGCTAATTGTATTCATACCATTTCACTTCTTAAAGAGCCTGGGCCAGCCTATTTCACCCTCCCACCACCCACTCCCTTGTATTGAATATCATAGGGTTACTATTGAGCTAACCTAGCTCTCCTTTTCTCTTTCTCTCTCACACAACCACACTCACTTACACCCACACATGAATACTGTATTGTATTGTTTCCTTGTTGATTTAGTAAATAAATTTGACTTACGCTTGCTCTTTAGCCTTTTGGATGACCTTCATTTGCTCATCAATGTTAGACACGGCCTCTCTGGAAATGGCATCAGCGCTGAGGAAAGAGAATGGGAGGAGCCACAGTGGGCGGGGTCACAGAAGAGAGACAGGGGTGTCACACGTGGAAGTGGATGTACCATGCAGAGTGGATAAAAAGAATGGATGAAAAAATCAGAATGTGTAATAGAATAAAAATTCAAAAGGATCCTAACTAGTGATGTGCTTGAGCACAAATGGCAAGTGAGCCTAAAACTACACTCTTGTTAAACGATTGATTTTAACTACTAACACTCAAGCTACTAAAAAAAAGTCGAATTTTTAAATTATGTGTATACGATAAAGGGGATTCAATGCCATAGTAACCACTCCTGCAACAGTTTAAATTGGAAAAAAAAAAAAAAAAAAAAAAAAAAAAAAAAAAAAAAAAAAAAAAAAAAAAAAAAAAAAAAAAAAAAAAAAAAAAAAAAAAAAAAAAAAAAAAAAAAAAAAAAAGCAACAAAAACAAGTAGCGTTATTTACAAGTTTTCTTTGTACGCACAATACTTGAACATACCTACACAAGGCTTGCCTTTGTGGTTACTCTAGTGGACAAAGAATTTTCAAGTAAATACTGCTGTGTAGGGCTTATAACAGTGACAAATAGCGTATTAACTTACCACCGCCACTAACTCAAATAGAAATGGAACTCTGTTAAGTTTTTGAGTTTTAACTAAGAATTCAAAGCTGTAAACAATTCAATTTTTAGGATGATACGGGTAATGATTGATAAACCAGAGGATTCAGTTTAGTAAAGTTTGGGACGGGGTCGAACAACGAGCTAACAAAAAACACGAGAAGGTCAAAATACAAAATGACATACGTACGTCAACATTAAAAAAAAACATAAACAAACAAACATCCCTGATTTTCAATTGTGTTACCCTTGTAAGTGTCTCGCTTACTACACTCGCTCGCCAACCATGCTATGAATATCATATATCTTAAAATTCCTATTGCAGTCAATAATATAAAATTAAAAAAAAAGCGCATATGCTCTAAAAATGTTTTAACTCTGTGCATACGTCACTTTGCATTACCTTGTCCTCATTAGATTGTTTAGTCTAGCGTGCATGCAGCGTGCAAATTCCAAAGTAATTACCAAACAAATCTCATATATTAGTAAAAGAGACGATCCAGTTCGAAGAAGAGGGAAAGAGAGAGAGAGAGAGGAGTAGTTTTAGAAAAGTTTAATTTGAGATCTGTTCATTATTTTTTTCCCCTGACTTCAAAACAGTGTCAATTGTGCCAAACTATTTTTGGTTTCAGTGTAGGACGGCAAACAACATGAGTACACATTCTGATGGTGGAAAGGTTTGTTAGGCAACAAATCCCATTTGCAATCATTACTTTCACCTTCATTACCTTTAGTAGAGACACTAAGGGAAAAACACTGGCGTTGCATGAATAACATGACACAAAGATGGAGGAAATGCTACTAATTCCATAGGGTAATGCATCAGAATTTCTTTAGGGAAATACAGAGTATCAAAATGATACAATTGCATTCTGGTAATAAGGCAAATCAAGACACATAACTTGCAACCCAAAAAGTTTTGTATTGTACAGCCTCTCTTTTGCCTCAGATTCAAAAATGTCCATTCAATCACATTGGAATCAGACTGGGGCGGAACTTGTCTGCTCATCACTGGCAAAAAAAGGGTGACTCAGTGAAAGGACACCAGCCTATACATCTCGCCAACCTCAGCCACTTAGCACTGGGTTGACTAATCCCATTCATGAATAACATTAACTTGACAACCCCTTTCCACAAACCTAGCAGCATGTCCGTCCCATTGCACAGTGGGGGGTTTGGGACCAGCCTCTTCTCCAATCTTCTGACCAATGACAGTTTCCTCCATGCCAAAGATGTCGGTACGTCTCTCGGCCAGCAACTTGAGGTTGGAGCTGATCTGCATGCCTTCTGCAAACACCTCTTCCTGCGTCTTCTTAGTGTCTACCTGCTTCTTGGAGTCTTCTAACCACTTGGGATCCAGCAATCCTGTAATGTAAAAAAAAAAAAAAATATAAAAAAATAAATCAGGATATTTTTCAGAACCAAATTTGAGTGGTCAATTTTGAAATTTCAGAGAGGTTTCTTGTTTCCTCGAAATTGATGAAAATTTTGTGGCAAATGTCACCATGAAAGTCATCGTTATTTTCAGGGGGGGGGGGGGGGGGGAGGCAAAATGCTCCCCTAAAAAGGCCTAAAAATTCTCAATAAAAAACAACAACAAAAACAAACAACAACAACAAACAAACAAACAAACAAAAAACATTAAAACTCCATACTTTAAACATCATTTCCAATGTTACATATATAAGATGTATTCCGAATTGCACGATGAGCCAATATTATGTTCTCTGGAACTTGGCTAAAAAAAATGACAGATTCTACTGGTCACAATGAGGAATTCAGTAGAGATTCAGTTTCCTGAACTATAGTTGCTTCATCTATTCAACACTTCAGATATTTATTATTTTAGCTAGGCTCCCAAGAAGGAAGGCACAAAAACACAACAAGGGAATTACAATATTTTCTTCATGCCACTTATACCTTAACCTTTACCGATAGAACATCAACAGTGTTTGAAGCCGCACACATCTCACCGTATCGCATGTGCTCCTGCATCTTTGCTGCAGGTATCTTCTCTCCGGTGATGGGTGAGATCAGGAACTGGTCCTGAGTGACTCCCTGGGCCACCTGCTGTGCTGCTTTAGGGTTGTAGTCCCTGCGAACCTGGACGGGACCTTTGGGAGCCTGGACAGAAGGCTGTGCAGCGGACTGCTTGGCAGGTTGCTTGGGCTCTTCCTGTAAGCAAGGGAAACAACAACAACAAAAAACAACAACAACCCAACATAAAATAAATACAGTAAGTTCTCCCTTATCCGGGCACCTTGGGAATATGGGGTGCCCGTATCTTAGAACATTCATAAAATCATGCAAATTACATAATAAAATACATAGATACCAAACCATAAATATGATTGTACACAGTTAAATGGTTCATTTAGTTTTCTTTTCTCTTGAAAAATGATGTAATTGTTGTTTGTTTGCTGCTAAATTCCTCCATCTCTGCACAGATGAGCAGGATCAGTCAGTGACTCTACCATTTGAAAGCCAGTCAAAAGCTTTAAATGCTTGACTGTGTGTCACACTAGGCTGATTTGATTCTTCCTCTGATTCAGATTCACTGTCGCTATCAGCACTGGCATCATTGACAGATGCCACAATTTCATCATCATTCAGAAGTTGAAATCCTGGATCAGAGCAGTCTTCTTGTAACCAGTCATCAATAATTTGCTTATTTCTTCAGCTCCAAGTGATGTAAAAAAGTTCACTAAAATCGGACATGTCTTTTTCAGGAGTTTTTGAAGGAGAAATATCTTGTAGTCATAACAGTTTGTTCCAACCATTGGTCAAGGTTTCAGGAGAGAGTATGGTCCAGAAACTGGTGCTCCTTTATAAACCGTTGGTACCATGCTTCATCAACTTTAGAATACATTGCTTCTTCAACCAGGCATCTTTTCTTGGTAACAGAGGGACACTCACTAGCTCTCACACATTGCTTGATCTTCTCAATCTTCTCTAGGTCCTTTCCACATGTCACCTATTGTTGATTTGGGAACTTCATTGAACTCAGCAACTGTCCTCTGAGACTTCCCATGCTTCATTCAACTAGACTGTATACAGGGAGGACACCAAAATTATTTACTACATATTGTGGCTTCCTAATACCACAGCGTGTAGGGGGTCAACTTGTAGTCTACAGCCCGCCTGGAGAGTCAACTTTGGAGTTGTAAGAAAGTGGTTACGGAATTTATTTTGGCCTCTTCAGTAGCTACCCAGGTGTCCAGTAAGGGAGAACTTACACTGTATCTCTATGTATCTGAACTTACACTGTATCTTCGAGGTCTAAGGGAGAACTTACTGTAAAACTAGTGATGTGCTTGAGCACAAATGGCAGCGGAGCCTCCTAAATCTACACTATGGTTAAACTTTGATTACAACTCAAGACTTATCTTCATGAGTAGTCTAGTGGCCAATGAATTTTGAAGTCAATCCTGTTGCATAGGGCTTATAACCGTGACAAACAGCGTATTAACTTACCACAGCCACTACTTCGAACAGTAATGGAACTCAGGTAATTTTTTTTTGTTTAACTGCACCCGTAAAAGAAGTCGATGCAGTAAACAATTCAATTTCTAGGGTGATACGGTGATCGATAAATCTGTTTAGAATCTGTTCAGTGAAATTTGGGACGGGGTCGAAAGCAGAGCTAACACAAAAATACGGGAGGGTCAAAGTACAAAATGACATACGTACGTCCACACATATATAAGCAAACAAATATCCCCGATTTTCAATTGTGTTACCCCTGAGAGTGTCTCGCTCGCTCGCCAACTAAATTAATTAATATTGTCGAAGCATCCAGTGCGATCATTGCTTTGACGTCCACCAATTAATAACAATTCTAAATTTAATAAAGAGAGTGGAAGAAATTCTATAATTTTTGCCACAACACCAGAATCCAAACCGGTACCAGAACCAACACAGACAATACCAATAGCTCTAATTAAATTTAGCAAAACATTCCACCAAACAAGCACAAACAAAATGTACACTATATATTTCATCCATCTAAACAAAATAATTCTGAAGTTTGCTTAGCTAAGCTATGCAGTCTACTGGAAGCACCAACTAATGGGAAAGCTGGAAGATGCAGCAAAGATTATGGCTCTGTCATGCAGCATTTAAGGAGACCAATTATACATGGAAGATATACTTAGTCTAGCCAGCAAGTGGGGAGTCTAAATTTTTCATTCACTAATAACAACCCCCCACCCACAAATTCGCCCAATTTCTTTTAGTCCCAACCCAAACAACCTACCTCTTCTTTCTCATCCGCACCAGCGGCTGGTGCCGCCTGTTCTGCCTGTTGCTCCTGCTCGTCCACTTCCATCTCGATCTCTTGCACTTCACCATCCTCGGCCATGCGCTCAAACTTGGACTGCTGCAGGAGACGTTGTGCCAACTGGGTGGGGCGAATGGGCGGTGGCAAATAACCTAGTACAGAATGTATGAAAGTCACACAAGCAATGCCGAGGATAATGAACGCATAAGAATAAGCTACTAGTTTGGGTTGAAGAGTGGTACCCCAAGATTTGATCCTTAGATATTGACAGTATGAAGTATTTCCTCCTGCTTGTTAATGGCTGTCTATCTCTTTCATCTTAAAGGTTTGCTTTCTTTCCTAATGATGAACTGCTCTAGCTAGTTCTGAATGGACACGCACTATAAATTATGTATATCAGAGCTACTACGTAGTTACACCCATCTATGCAGTAAAATAACCTGAGCTATTACTATCTCCTAGATTCTACACCACTGGAATGATGACCCGTGACTATAATGAAGTAAATTCCAGTGTGAACTTGGTGACGATGATCCTTACCAGTCTCACTCTCCTTGAAGTTGATGGTCTCCACAATCACAAAGTCGTGCCAGTCAATTTGTGCATACTCCACTAACCAGATGAAGAGAATATTAAACAACAACACAATTTAAACAATCACAAGACCACGTACATCTTTTCTTCTCCTCCTCCTCTTCAGCTTTCTGCTGCTGTTTCTTCTGATACTGCTCCCATAGCATGCGCTGGTGCGATCGATCCAACAACTGCACAACAACAACAACAACAACAACAACAACAATAAATGCTAGTCACATATCTCCTAAGCTGTAAATAACCTGAATTACAAAACCATTTCGGCAATGCCTCAACAAAAAGCTCAACAACAACAACAACAACAGTATATTCTCAAAACACGGATGACGGTGATAAAGTCAGAGATAACAAGACTACCGCTATCCTCCTGTTGCCGCTGAATATTGTAAATTAAATTGTGTTCTAAAAAACAACAACGCTACTTTAGTTATTGGTGCCGATTAGACTGCAAAGTGCATTACCATATAAATCATGCATGCGCGCACACACACACTCCATAAGGCTGATTTAGGTTTCGAAGCAAAATCAGATTCTGACCTTGGCTAAGCGCAAACCAATTCTTCCACCCACAAAAATGATTTGGTACTTTGGTTTAGCCAAAGACATCCCCTTGTGATACTGCCAAAATATAGCTAACCACACCCACTTGACCTGATACCAATCCCTCCCATAGTCCGAACCACGCATCCTTTGAGAGGTCACAGGTCAATTGCCACGCCCACAACACTCACAATGACCGGGTCCTCCATTTCCTTCCTGAGGTTAGAAGTCATGTTGTAAGGAGGCAACAGGATCCTGCTGTACTGTTCCACCAGCTTGGTGAAGTACACAAACAGAGGGTGCTGTTTCCGCAGGAAGTCAAACTGATAATTACGCTGGAGGAAGAACAAACAAACAAACAAACAACAAAACATATTTCAGTAAAATATAGAGAAATTTTTATCTCACATGCTTATTTAGGATTTTTAACCCCTATACTTTACTTGAAATAATATGATGTGGATCAAAGTGTGAACCATAGAGAAGTGACCACCTATTAGTTATAATGTTCTATGCTCTGAAGGGAAATAACGTGCAACAGACACACAACAATTATGTATTATGTACACCTATATTTTCTGTTAACTTTGTAAATTCAGTTTTTTATCCTTTGGCTGTGCTTTAAGATGAACTTTAGTGTTACAGTTTCTAAAAGCAAAAATCACACCATTGATGCTTATGAAAGAACCACACCTTTGATTACAGAAGCTAATGTTCAAACATACACTGAAAGTTTTCGGCTAGAGATATTACAGCAAATTTGCTGCGCACATAGTAGATGCTATATCTCACGATAATGCTTTACCTAACGCCACTGTTTCCTTACAATTACAATGTCTATAGAATGCCTTACCATTTTGATACCTGTCACTAATGTGCATACCAACTGGTGATGGTTTACCAAATACAAGCTACACTACTAACTGGTGATGCTTTACCAAACACAAGCTTCATTACCAACTGGTGATGCTTTACCAAATACAAGCTTTAACGGCAGGTATAGTGTAACGGGCCGAGGTTATCATCGGTAAAAGGCAGGGGGTGGAGCCCACGCATGTTGGCGGGAAAAGGATATAAGGCTGGGAGCACATGTAGTGAGCATCAGTTAGAGAAAAGTAAAAAGATGAAGGAACGGGCCCCCACCAAAAAGAGTAGACCAATGGAGGCCAAAGAATATTCTGAGACAGTGCCACAGAGGATCAGGGTAGAGGACCTCGATGAACGCGAGGAGGAAGCCCGTGGAGGCGGGAAGGATACCAAATGGAAGTCCATACAAGAGCCCTAGTAGCGCTTGCGGCTAGGCTGTCCAACGTGGAAGAGGAGCTGGAGGGCATAGGCCAAGGAAAAGGAGGGCCAGTAGAGGGTATGTAACATGTGGGAAAAATGGAGGAGAGAGAAATGTAGTTTAATGTAGTTAAACGGGGTTAACAAGGGGCTTAGCCGTGAGGGGTGGGGTAGACAGAGGGACTGGGTAGCAGCAGCCAGATACAAGCCTCTGGGAATTTGTAATGAAGCAGCACTGTGCAACACTGGCAGGTTCAGACTAGTCAGAAAGCATGTACAAGCAGCAACAGTGCTCTCTGTTGTAGTACCTCCCAGGTGTAGTCTGGGCTCTGACTTCAAGTAGTAGCTAGCTCTACAGTAACCCCCAGCAGGAATGGCCACTCCTCCATCCACTAGGAGGCAACTTCCAGTGGTTCATCAGTCCCAAGTTCAACAGCCCCAAGTGGTGCGTCTGCAACCAGTTCACAAGGTATGACTCTGAGGGTATAGTAGGATAGATGGCTGATCAAAAAAAAAAAAAGAAAAAGAAAAAGAAAAGAGATTATAGAGTGATACGACCCCCTGGTGTACAGATTGGTACAGAGAGTGATGGTGCTCTGCGTTATTGTGGGCTGTTCTAAGCGCTCAGGTAGGGATAAAGACGTTTCCTTTTATAGGATTCCGAAAGTGGTGACTGGCAAAGGTGAATCAATACTGCAATTGACAACAAAACATCGTGCAAGTTATTTGTCAGCCATCCAAAGATTGGACCTCACCCAGAAAATTATCTGTAATGATAGAATTTGTTCGAGGCATTTTATCTCAGGTAAGCCAGCAGCACTGGAAGAAGAAAATAACCCTGACTGGCTTCCAACTCTCCATTTGGGCCACAGTAAGGCAATGACTGCTAAAAAAGCAGAAACTGCCAAAGGTAGATTTGAAAGGGTCAAGTTGAGAGAAGCTAAAAAAAGACTGTGTTAGCCAGAGCAATGAAATATGTTCTGCAAGTACAGAGATGGATGCTAATGTAGCTGGTACAGGTTTTAATAATACCAGCATCATATCTACTGTTAGCTGTAGTACTAGCAATGTTGAAAATTTGGTGTGTAATGCTGCTGTTCAAACAGAAGTTACTTCAGCTATGATGGATGATGAGGAAAAGAAGCATATGGAGAATGACCTTGAAATTGAAACATTACAATCTGAGTTACAGTCCTTAGTTTGTGGACCACCATTTTCAGAAGAGGAGCTTGAACAGGGTGATGATCGTGGCAAATTTTACACAGGATTGCCTAACTATAAATTATTAAAAGCTGTTTTTGATCTGGTAGTTGTACCGTCGATGATTCCTACTAAATTGTCTCCATTTCAGGAATTTATGCTCACCATTATAAGACTGAAGTTGAACAGTCCTTACAAAGACTTAGCATATAGATTTGGCATATCTGTATCAACGGTATCACGAATATTTTCTAAATGGCTCACTTTGATGGATGCAGTGCTACAACATTTAATTATAAGGCCTACACGTGAGAGCTTATGGAAAACCATGCCACAGTGCTTTCAGACTCTTTTGGTAAAGATGTTACAGTCATAGTAGATTGCTTTGAAGTTTTTATAGAGCGTCCTTCAAATCTTCTAGCTCGAGCAGTTACTTGGTCCTCCTACAAGCACCACAATACCATTAAGATTCTGCTTGGTATAACACCACAAGATACCGTGTCATTTGTGTCAGAAGCCTGGGGAGGCCGTGTTAGTGACAAACTCCTCACAGAGTCATGTGGAATTCTCAAACACTTACTACCTGGTGACGTAGTTCTTGCGAATGGAGGTTTTAACATATCTGATGATGTTGCAATGATGCAAGCCAAACTTCACCTACCGGCATTTACAAAGGAAAAAAAAACAACTTAGCGCTATGGAGGTTGAAAATATTCGCAGTATTGCCAATGTACGCATTCATGTGGAGCGAGTCATTGGTGTTGTGCGTCAGAAATATCGCCTACTGACTGGAACACTTCCTCTGGAGTATGCTGTTAAAAAGAAAGAGGAAAAAACACCATACATTGACAAAATAGTTCGCGTGTGTTGTGCTCTCTGCAATGTTTGTGACTCAGTGGTTCCATTGGATTAATTCTCTAATTAAGAGAACTAAATATTTTTTGTGTAACATTTACACAGCAGTTTTGATTGCTTCATTTTGTTACCATTTTAACTGTTCTATTTCACACAATTTGTGTATGAACAAAGTAATTCAAAATTAAGTTAACATGATTTTAAAGACAATTCAATACGTATGAATAGTTAGCTATATATCAGTTTATTATTGTTAATCCTGTCTTGACCTTTTCCTTTTCAATTTGAACTCCGGCAGCGTACGGTATGTTGGACAGTACCACTTCCCTGTTGGAACAGACTTAATTTTTAAACAACTCGTGTGGAAGCAAAAATAAAAAATAAAAATTATTGTCACTCCATAATTGCACATTTTAATACTTGCTCTTCCAGTTACAGCAATTTTATCTTTCAAATTCCAAGCCTGCACATTTTTCACCCATCCATTAATGAACTGATTGTATGCTTCAAGTGACTTGTATGCTTTAAATTGTTTTGCTGTTAAAAAACTAGTCTGAAGTACCAGATATGACACTATGTCACTGGCTTCCACAGGAGGTAAGCTTGCTGGGTAGCAGTGCTATGACTTGAAGAAGGCAGTAGAAACGGATCCACGCCATTAACTAACTCTATTTTATCGAGGTACCTTCGTTTTGCATCCCCAGGAAGGTCGTTGGCATAGCTCGAAAGCTCAGATACGGCTTCGTCCATACTACGCTGAAGAACAACCGCAGTCAGCTGTACACCACCACTGATGAGAAGGTAAAGCATCGCCGCGTATTGTCATGTGATGAAAACACTCTATTGTGGCGTGACAGCTTTACAGCTCCCAGGGGAACCCCCCCAGAGGATGGGATGTGGCTAGCCAGTGTATGATAGTAGCTCAAGTCTGGGGAGTAGTTTAAAGTAAAAATAAAATAAAAAAAATTTCTAAGCTGGTGGCAGAAATGTAGTAATTAGGGGTTGGGCAGGCCATAGTTATAGATATGTCACCTTGTCTCGACATATTGGCATCAGCAGCATTGGGTCTCCCGCCCACCAGCAGCTATCCAGTATCGGCGGCACCAAGTATGATCGGTACGAGAGCCACCGAGGCACAGCTTCATGTGCCAGGTCCGTTCAACCCAATGGCGTCCCTCCCACAGAGAGTGGTCAAGAGGATCCTAGAGTTGGAATTTTTGGAAATGTCTGAGGTGATGGCTGATCTAGACATTCCCCTGATGACGGGACGTCCACCACCACCAGCCAGGCTCCCCGTCACTGATATCTCGCAATGGGTTGAGCGGTTCTCAATCATGGCGGCCACACTATCCTCCAGGTTCCCAGAGAAGGCGCCTGAATTGTTTGCATACCAGGACCAGATCATCCGGGCAGAGCGCAATTACGAGCCAGGGAGATGGATGGGTGCTGTATGATCGGCAGTTCCGACGGGAGGCGCTAGCCAGGCGTGACCTCAACTGGTCGGTTACAGACACCCGCCTTTACAGTGAGGCCTTTACTGGGCGGGCTAAAGCCATTTCCCGCTGCCAGTTCTGCCTGCAGGATGACCACTCGGCTCCCTACTGTCCCCGAAATCCAGAACACCCATGGCAGAATTGGCTACCTCCAACCACGCCCACTCAACCTCCACCACCGCCCATCGGTCGCCAGGGCCCTCGAGCAGAACTTTGTAGGCGATATAATGAAGGGCGCTGCAAACAGACAAGGTGCCGGTTCACCCATGCATGCCGGATCTGTGGGAGAACACACCCTCACATTAACTGCCCAAGCAACCGGGACTACAGGGCGAGATCGCCAGTCCACCCTTCACCCCACTCACCTCCAATAACAGCAAGATGGCCAGGACATCTGCCTCGCTAGGGCAGGGGGAAAACCGCCACCCCCCCCCCCCCCCCCCCCCCCCCCCCCCCCCCGCAGAGGGTCATGGCATGGAAAGGACGCATTGAACTCAGCGTCAATAATAAACTATATTTGAATGATATGTGCGACACAACAGAAGGGACACAAAGAGTATCGACGGGAGGCTGAAAAGTGCCTGATATGTCGAGAGGTGTCCAAAGGAGACGTGCAAGAAAAGACACTAGTGGTATCGAGAAAATGGGCATGCAAAGAGCATGTAGACTCGGTCGGTGTCAGGGCACGTAAAAATTGACGGGAGGCCGTAAGGGGCCGGGAATGTTGGTGGGATATTAAAGGAGGTGTGCAAGGAAAGACACAAGTGGTATCGAGAAAATGGGCATGTAGGCTCGATCGGTGTCGGAGCACGTAGTGGTTAAGAAAAAAAGGAGGTACACAATGTAGATTGACAGTAAGAGCATGTAAATGTCATGTGCGTGTTCAATCTGTGTCCATAGATGAGCTGGCGATGCTGGCAGTGACAGCAAACGAGTGCGGGCAAGAAAGTAGCAGAGGGCGAGGAGGAACAGTCTGGTCAGTTGCTTGAGGAGGAACAGTCTGGTCAGTTGCTTGAGGAGGAACAGTCTGGTCAGTTGCTTGAGGAGGAACAGTCTGGTCAGTTGCTTGAGGAGGAACAGTCTGGTCAGTTGCTTGAGGAGGAACAGTCTGGTCAGTTGCTTGAGGAGGAACAGTCTGGTCAGTTGCTTGAGGAGGAACAGTCTGGTCAGTTGCTTGAGGAGGAACAGTCTGGTCAGTTGCTCGAGGAGGAACAGTCTGGTCAGTTGCTCCAGAAGCTGTTGGAAAGTATAAGTGGCAAAGGAGCAGGGAAGAAACAGGACAAGGTGCAAAAAGTGGTGCACCTGGTGGATAACCTGCCTCCATTGCCGGGAAAGATTGTGGAGTTGATCCAATAGGGCTCGTTCGTAGACTTTGCTTGGTTCCCTGTCCTTGAAGACGGCCCCAGTGAGGGGGATTGGAGAAATGTGCAAAGCGACAGTGGCGAAGGAAAGTCAGGAGGCACAGGTACAGGCTCAAAAAAGAAAGCCAGGAAGGAAGTGCCAGATGTGTCGCGGTGGGGCACTTGCTTCTCACTTTTCCAAACGGCATAGGTAAGATCAGAGCCTGAGATGAATGAGCCGCTGACGGCATACAGAGAAATCATGGTGAGGCTGGCGAGACGCCATCCTTGGCAACAGGTGGTCAAATATGACAGGAGATTCCGGCTGGAAGCTGCCGGGAAAAAAGGAGTGAAGTGGGGCGAGGGAGAAACGAATCTCGTCTTTGACATGATGTGCAATACCCGCCAGAGCGGGAAGCAGACGTATGGCAATAGTGGGCCTACGCAAAGGAAGTATGATCAGAGAAAGAGAGGTGCTTGTTTTAGATACAACAAAGCAAACAGTGTATGCTCATTTGGAGCGCAATGCAGATTCCCTCACGTCTGCTCACAGTGTGGAGGTGATCACCCGGCGACACAGTGTCATAGCAACAGTGGAGAGAAGGAATCAGCATAGCTATGAACTGAATGCCAACTATGAGATGGACTCAAGAAATTATTCATACAATGTTGAACCATGTTCATGCTGATGTTTGTCAAAAAAAAAATGGGAACAGGAATGGTGTGGATCAGGGTGTGAATGGGGTGTTAAGTAAGTGGCGGGACACACACACACACACACACACACACACATACGCTTATTGGAGGAGGGTAATGAGGGTAGTTGGGATACATGCTTACGCACACACTAATATAGGAAGGGTGGGTAGTCAGGATATAGGTAGGGAATAAGGTTAGAGTAAGGAGTGGATAAACGGTAAAAAGGGCAAAAGCTACTAAAGAATGTGTGTGCTTTTGCAGGGTACCGTTTTACGAGTCAGCTGTTGGAGCTGGAAAAAGTTTCGGAAGGACTGAATAGTAAAGTGTTGCCGGGGGCGGAGATCGTGGTGACCCCGTTGGAATGGCAAGCATTGAGTAAACAGTTAAAGAACAACCCGGATAAAGAGTGGGTGGAGCTCTTAGTGAGGGGAACGAGAGGGATTCAGAGTGGGTCATGACCAAGAAGAGAAAGGGGGATAAAGTCGTGGATCGTATTATAGAGAGCACCCTTTCCTATGCTTTTCACATGCAGGATATACTTAGAGAATCATATTGTAGATTTATTTATTTTGCTTTTACAAAGGATCTACTCATGTCCTATATTGGTGCATTGATTCTTTTGGGGCTTCATAATGTTAGTAATCACCGGCATGCATGGAGCACCAAGAAAGCACAAACCTTGATTCGCCTTAGTGAGTTATTGAGCTGTGAGTATTATGAAATAATTGGAACATTCTTGCATATAGTTACACCATCAGAGGAATCAGCCATGTCTGGAAATAAGCTTTGTAAAATCTTACCTCTAGATGTTCTGAATTATACCAACCTGTGCAAATGTTGAGTGTAGATGAAGGAATGGTGAAAAGTAAGGCCAAGACAAGCTTCAGACAATATATTCGAAACAAGCCCACTAAGTGGGGGTTCAAATACTGGGTATTAGCTGACACCACAGGGTATGCTGTAGACTTCAATCTGTATTGTGGGAAATTGACCCGAAGCTCTGGTAAAAGATTGTCATATGATGTAGTGTTGAAGCTTGTTGAACCATACTTTTTTCAAGGTTACCAAGTTGTTGTTTTTTGACAATTTTTACACCAGCCCAATTCTGCTGAATGATCTTATCGCACATGAGGTAGTTGCTATAGGAACATTGAATATTAGCAGAAAAGAAGTTCCACAGGAAGTAGCTATTATGAATCATACATAGCGAAACTCCCGCGAGGCAGTGGATATTACTTTCGTGAAAAAGACTCGTATATTACATATTGTGTCTGGCGCGATACCAAAACTGTGGTACTCGCTTCTACTTCATTTCCTGCCCATTCCGAAAATTCAGTGATTAGAAGAGTAAAAGATCCAGTTACTAAAGTCTCTTCATCTACTAATGTCCCTTGTCCCCTAATGTTGGAGAAATATAACGAATGTATGGGTGGAGTAGATAAGAGTGATCAGTATATTATTAGTTATCACAAAGTGACAAGAAAATCTTTCAAGTACAGGAAAACAAATTGATGTATCAATAGTTAACTCTCATATCTTGTACAATTGGTATCAAATTCAGAATTCACAGAAAACATTGACTGAAAATGAATTTCGTGATGCCCTTGTTTTGAAAACAATTTCGAAATATGGCACTGAACAGCGTCCACAACTTGCTTCTGGACCAAAACCTACTTCATTCAGAGTACGTCATATATTCAGTGACCCAGAAAAGTCAATGTGTGTATTGTCATCTTCACAACATCAGAAACTTCACTCAGTGCAAGTGCCCTGATGGTCCGCTCCTTCCAGCACTCTGTCAGGTTCTAGACAGAGATTGTGACTCACTTTGGCATAGTGACACATTTCTACAATAAGAAATTTATGGTATGAGCATCGTATGAAATTTACAGAGAATTCTGAAGTAAATCCTCCCGGAGTCGCAAACCTGGTCGTCCTAAGGGTAGTGTGAATAGGAGCAAGAGGCGAGGCAATTATCGTAACAAATAAACTGGTCAACTTTCATCTGATACAAACATATTATATATCATTCAAAAGCATTTTCTGTGCTCTATATAATGGTACTAAAATTATCCCTTCAAATGTTTTTGTTGTTAAGATAAATATTATCACTGTAATTACTTCTAAATTTCAATGCAAAAAATATTTTGTCTCAATGTAAGCTATATTTTTACAGAAATAAAAAACCAGGATGTAAAAATACAAACTTTGCTGAGTCTATGATATATAGGTTTTGACTGTTCTGATTTGCAGGCTTCTATAAACAAAGAAAACAACCGCGTGAATTATACCACTAAAATAATTGTCTGAACAAAAGGGTTAATGGCCGTAGTAAATGATGCATGGTATTCGACATGACAATCCAAAGCAGACAGAAATCATCATATTGGAGAGGATCGACGAATGATGGGGGGGATTCACACACCGGATGCCTCAGCAGGTAGCTTGATATGATGCTTTACCAAAAAAAAAAAGAACCAAAAAAAAAAAACAACAGCAAATCCCCCAATCAACAAGTGACGATACTTTACCAAATACAGTTTTACCATTACTACTATGCTTAAACCAAGCAATGATGAGTTACGAAGACATACGGTAAACTATCGACGCTTTACCTCTTATAATGGCCTAGGTAGCTTTGCCAAGAATATCTTATTTTTTCCTTTAAAAAAAGTCAAAAAAAGAAGGGGAAAAAAGGGGTTGAATAGATATAATAGTTTAATGTGCATATTTCAATGGATAGCATTTATAAGTACTCCATTGTACTTCCATAGACTTGAGCCAGTCCAATATTTTTGTCCAAGTAGAACTCAAAGCAGCAAGTTCATAGTTGGTAGTTAGTTCTACAGAAAAGAGTGCTGACTGATTTCGTCGCTTTTGAGATTAAAGTATGGTCAATAAGGTAAATTACTTCAGAGAAAGGGAAATGTTTGCTGATGATGTTGTCTAGCCACAAAGGAATATATTATAATAAGTGCCGTCCCCTGCCAATGCACATGCAATGTCCACAACACATGCCTTTAGGTTTGCACATTGCTGGCAATGAATAACGAAACCCTCACCTCACGCCATCTTGGACTGCAGTGTGAGTGAGGAGACCAGTATCTGCTGAAGGTGATCCATGACTCACCGAGTTAGATGGGACGACTCCTGTCGTGGTTAGTGAAGTGACCCTTACTTTAAAAGTTAGCGAGTGAATATTAAAAAATTTTTTTTAAGTTTAATTAGAACCCCGCTTTAAAAGGGGTTAACCCAAAGTCTTGTCCAAACTAGAGGCCATGATAACATGATGGCCATCCAGATCGTGTCTTTATAGCCAACCGCCACTCCCAGCTAGCTGACCTAAATCTACTGGAGTAGAAGTAACCGACCGTGAAACTTACATTATTATTATTGTTGCTGCTACTGTTGCCTAGAGACTTCCTGTGACCCAGAAACAGCAAATTCATTTGTATTAACTAGAGGTCATGATGGGCATTGACATTGAGTCTGCCTTGGTCAGCAGCTACTCACATGCAGCTAAATCCACTGTACTGGAGTAGAAGAAACCCGACTGCTTCTTCCCAAGATTCAAGAACTCGATGGGCATTGACATTGAGTCTGTCTTGGCCAGCAATCACGAACAGCATGTAGCTAAACCAGTTAGAGTAGAAAGACTGTGTGGAACCCTTCCACACGATTTCATAATTTAACTTTTCCAATGATTTCATAATTTAACTTCTCCAATCCAATAAGTCCCCATTCACTTTCTTTTAATTTACCTCTGATATTCTGTATAAAAACCAGAGGCAGTGATGGGCATTCAGATCGAGTCTCTCTTTACCAGTCACTCATTGCTAGCATACAATGAAGGTCACAAGAACTTGAATTAGCCTAGATTAGCCAGGAACTGGGAGACTTGCAATCCAGGAAGATGGAAAGGAGAGCAGGTGAATATGAACTGGGCACAAACAAAGCGCTGGACTACCTGTGAGGCTTTGGGTTGGGGATTAGATTAGCTTCAATTTATTATCAAAATGTCTTCTTGGTATCTGTGTGTCACACGCATGCTGCATACACATGCTTGACTTTGACTGTGCAGCACACATTCTGCTTATGTGTGGAATATGGTTAACACAGGAGCTAAACATACGCAGTATCACAATCACCAAGCTCTGACCCTTCATAAAAACTAGATTGAAACTGTCTCACCTAAAGGGTCTGGAAAAAAGCAAAGGAAAAATGTGAAAAAATCTTAGTTGTCGCCGGTTTAAAAAAAAGTGCACTCACATGAATAGGCCCAGTGAGGGCGAATCATTAAGGTGCGGTAAAGGGTGGCTTGGTCGGAGCGTGACGGTAATGGCCACTACTCCATGAGGGCAGGACATGGAGAGTCAGGCATGGGATCGACCAGCGTGGCCTGTGGTGACTAAGAATGCTCTGTCATAGTCTGAGGGTCAGGTACTGCTGGACCAGCCACCAAACAAGCCTGCAGGAAGCCTGCAGACCAGACAGTTCGCTGAGCAGTCACAGGAGGAGGATCTCTCGGGGGGGGGGGGATACAAGACAAAATGATCTCTCTGGAAGGTACAGGGCCAGCCCTCAGGGGATACAAGATAGTGCCAGTGATTGGGAGCTCACAGGCAAGAACACACCAGCCAAATTCAGAAAACAGTGGGAAAGATCAGAAGGGGACAATCTGTGGGTATTCTTTATTTTCACCTGCAGCAAGGTCTGCCACACCCACTTCACCACTTTCAGGAGGGGCTATAGTGGTCATGGAATATGGATGCAGTGCCAACATTGAACACTAATCTAGGTTAGTTCAGTGAACTACTTGTTGTTGATATTCAACTGAGAAGGAATTGATTGCTATAATACTAAGAGCAGGAAGACTGTTCAATAGCATGAGAGATAAAGAAGTGGGAAGGGTTTTTACCTCACGGAAAAGGAACTGGTAAGGGGTGACCAGAAAATCAAGGAGGGGGAGTTGGGTGTACATATCAGTGGACTATATAATGTCAAGGCAGGATGGGGTGCACTGCTGGCTAAAAAACATTCAGCAAGCATACTGGAACCTTCCAGTGCATCTGGAGGACAGGCCCCTCTTTGGAATGGAATGGGAGGGGGTCGGTATGTGGACACGCCCTTCCCTTTAGCCTGAGATCTGCACAACAGTCTGGGATGCACTACAGTGGATCATGGCAAAAAAGGTGCATCCTAGATCGATCATACATACCTAGACTATTTCATGACTATAGGCTCTCCTGGACCCCTGGAGTGAGTGTAGATTATGGAGATTGCAGTGGGGACCTGTAGTAACACTGGGATGCCAGTAGAGATATCACACTGAGGGCCTTTCCACAATGATGACAGCTAATCAGCTAATTGAGATTCATGAATGGTAAGACCAACTTGAAGAGACTGAAAATAAATGTGTTTGTTTAAAGAAGTGTCTGATACGAACTGGAAAAACTGGTAGCAAGGGCATTGTTTTAACGGCTAAGCAACCCTTTACCACAATCTCTTCAGTATTACCCCTGGGACTATGAACTTACTTGTTCCCTCATCATCAGCTTGTCCAAAAAGCTGGCTCCATTCTTGGCCACAAACTGGGCTGTCAATTTCACTATATCACTGGAGACAAACAAACAAACAAACAAAAAAAAAAGCCATGCTAAGTAATAGTGGTCCAAAATGCATAAAATATATTCCTACAGAAGCTTAAATGTCACCAATTCAAGAACTATAAGCAGTTCAGCAAAATAAAATCATTTTATCTCTGATTATATTATATTCAAGGACGGTCGTCTAAACTTAAACGCTTCTTAGATCATTTGGGGAGGAAGGGGAGGATGCAATGAGATCCAACGGAAGCAAAACATATGATTGTTCAACAGTGCAGCCTTTGCACGCTCCACACACACACACACTCTCTTACTTGCCAAGTTAGCTCACTAAGTCGTATCTTGTGGAGTAAGAGAAGTGCAAGCATGTTAGGAAAAAGATTCCAAAAATGCAGCATATATCTCACGAATAGATGTGATAGACTCAGGCTGTCGGAAGATTGGATTGAACATAAAAAGAGCTCCAACATTGGGTGAATGAATTTGCCATAATGTGGTACACTAGTAACTTGAGCACAAGAAAACAAATTTTTTTTTTTTTTTTTTTAAATTCCATTACTTACAGTTCCATGGCAGAAATGGTAGGGGGCTCCACAACGAAGTCATAATCTGGTAAAGGGTCTTTAGGAATTTCTGGCTCTAGCATCATGGTAACACCTTTGCTAGGAGGCGGCTACAAAGGCACACCACACAATCAAGATCTGAGTAGACTAACAATACCAATAAGTAATAAATAAATAAAGCAAGCAAACAAGTTGTAAAGTGGTCCAAATTGAGGTGGGTGAAAAACAAAAAACTAAACAACAACTTGACTTTATCTGACACTCGTGCTTAGAATTTTTGGCAATAATGCATGCAAATTTAAATACTTCCATCAACAGACCAAAAAAATACAGCTGCTCAAATAGCAAATCTCATTTTGTCCTTCTTCTCACCCCACCAGCTTTCCCATTCACTGCCTTCCCATTGTTCTTTCATTCCCCGTCCATTCAGAATACATTATATACTACCAAGGACTGCAAACAAAAAAATGAATCTAGGAGGGGAAAAAACAACTTTCTTAGATTTTAAGAGCCCGATGAGAGAGTCATAAAAAACCTTTGAACACATGTAAAACTAAGCTGATTTCATGTTGTAAAATCAAAAAGTTCTGGGGAGGGAGGGGGGGGGGGGGGGGGAGGGGGGGGGGGGGGGGGGGGGGGGGGGAGCAAGTCTTTTCCAGGGGGCAACGGCCTGTCCCCTTCAATACTGCCCTGACTACTTATAGTATCTCACTATATAGCCCGGCTGCTGGGCTGCAAGTTGCTCCTGTGCCACGCCCTCTCTGATTTCATTGATCTTGTGCAGGTAGTAGGCGTGGTAAGGGTCCGTTTTGTTCAAAAAATTGAACTTAGAGTTACCCGCCTCATTCAGGCGAATACGATCCTCAAACTCCGGACCTAGAAAACAACAACAACAAAAAAACTAAAAAACAACAACATGCACACACTCCAAATGTACACAATATCAATTGTCCGCAAGCCATGACCACGGAATAGTTGGCAAAGCCCGTTCAATATTATCAGAATCATGCAAACAAATTGTATCAACTCACTAAGGGTTCTAACTTTCTAACTGTTCTGGTAAAAGATCATCAAATCACAATGACTACAATTATTTCCATGAAAAATCGTGCTAAAAAACTCCCAGTCGTTATTACCATTTCGTGCCACGAAGTCTGCTGTCTTGTCCACAATATCTGTAATTTACTAGGTCAGGAAGACAACAAGCTACAAAATAGTATTTTTCTTACCAAAGCCTCAAGAACCATAAACTACTGAAGTGTTCAATTGGAGGTAGAAAGTCAATTCATTTTTTAAACATTCATTCTAACTAACAAAGGGAATTGGATACTTCTCACTTCTGGTGGCGGGTAAATTATGCCCACGACCGCCCTGGCGGCTGGGGCTTCAGGTTCCTTTTCCGCGGCCACTTCCTTCACTTCCATTGGAGTGTCGGCAGCCTTCTCCTCCGTTTCCTGCTGTAGTAGAACACCAGGCATCTTTAGGTGTCTCGGTAGAAAATCCAACAGGGACGGCGACTCTAACTACGCTTGGAGTACGGTTCAAAATGTGTATGGTAATGGTTGTCGTTATTTTGCTAACCCTTTACCGAATCTCTCTAGAAGTAAAGTCTTTCTCTGCTTCTGTGCTGTGTTGGAAAATGTCGACGTCATCAGAAGTCAGAAAATGCTCCAATAAAGCAGGAGAGAACGAGTAATTATTAGAGTAACTCTTCAGGGTTTTTTGTGATCAAATTGTGTGTGTATGTTGGTGTGTGTGTGAACTAAGCTAGCTAAGAATTTCCATTCAGATACTATAGGCTATGGTGTCTGTTCTAGAGTATGTTGTAGCCACTCGAGTTATGTCTTGACTGATTAATTGTTGCAGTTTATTATATATCTTTGCCACAATATGATTGAGTCCCTCCTTTACCCAATCTCTTCTTCACATATCTATTGTACTTCGTGTTTGAACTAATATTGTGATATCAATTCTACCATGAATGTACTAAGGTTTATATTTAACTGTGTACTGTGCTCGATTTGTCTGGTTTGTGTCTAGAAATAATGAGAAGAAGAAATTGAAACCTTGCTGTGCTTGTCCTGAGACTAAAAGAGTGCGAGATGCCTGCATTATTGAGAATGGAGAAGAAAACTGTCAGGATCTTATTGAAGCTCACAAGAGCTGCATGAGAGAACTCGGCTTTAAGATATGATTTTTATGTCACATTTTGTATTTATTTAGATGCCAAGTTTGTGTTAAACGCAGCAGGTTGTTATTTCCAAGACACACCTCACACGTAGCCAGGGAAAGAGCGTAGTGGTAGGTAAAGGGTCTGGCTACGCGAAACTAACAAAAATGTTGATATGTTGACCTTTTATTTTTAGCTCTGTTATTGTTAGGGTTGCAACTTGTGTCTTTCTGACTTGCTCACCAACTGACTGATAGTGAACGTCCTAAGCTTTTATTTGTAGTTGGTGAAATTTTTACATAAGAAATAGTGTATTAGAAATGGGTTATAAATTTTGATATGGTACCATTTATTTGATAAATTTAATAGCTTCCGTTTTTAATAACTGAATTATAGCTCATTTTATAGTGGTATGGTAAGGGTCGCCAGATCGTGACATTGGAGGCAGAATTGTGCGCTGCAGCTACGTACACATAACGTCAAAAAAAGTGTAATATTTTTCAAAAATATTTGAAGTCATCAATCCAATATACAAGGGGTGCTGATGTAGTTGATCTCCCAACGTAAGGTAAAGGGTTTCATATCAGACCCTTTACCAAATTGCTATGCGGTCGGTGAAGCCTTTTCTTGGTTTGGTATATATCTGAAATCTCAATTGAACACGACTGATAGTCAGCTTCGCTCGCTCGCTGAATAATAAAAAAGAAGAGCTATAGTATTATTAATGTTAGTTATTATTATTATTATTATTATTTATTAATTTAATTATGTATCAAATTAGAAATAAAGTTCTATTGCACTTCCACTACACGACATCAATATTTTAATTGCATCTCTACTGGGGAACATTATTCTCACCTTTGATCTTATCCTTTACTTCTATCAAGCTGGCTAAGCAAAAACTTTATGGATTTATTTATTGAGCACTTTGATTCAGACAATTCCATCATCTTTTGTTGCTTATGTCCTTGCTCTTGATGTCACTTTACTAAAGTAGCTATCTGCACTCACCTAACACACTTGGCTGTAGCTAAATATTCTTCTTCTTATTTTGTTTAAACTATCTAAAGACTGCCTTTTGTATCTAAAGTTAGTCTTTCATCCACCATTACACACAGTATGTCATTTATCATTAAACAACAACAACAACAACAACAAAAACAACAACAACTAAGAACACAACCTTGAAGAGGTATACCTGACTGGACAGGAACTAAATCAGATATACACTTCAATCTCTACAAAATGTTTCCTATTAATTTTGTATCTATAGAGCAGTGGTGGCGGAAGCATTTTTTCATTGGTCAGGCAAATTCATACCTTCTATTTTCATAGCTCATTTTGTATTAAAGGAACAATGTTATTAAAATTTGAATTTGAAATAATAAAAGAAAATTAATGATTAGCTCAAGTTAAAATGATCCAAAAATTCTTCCTGCGCTCACTTCCACTAATAAATTCATGTTTGCAACTTAACTGACTTCTCTGGACAGTACTGCTCCAGTACGCTACCGCTGGAGTCGCCACAGGATGCCATACCAGTTCAGGTCGAATTCAACTGGTAAGTATCGTTATATAGTTTCAGTTCTATTCTATAAATATCACTGCGCATGCACATGAAATATAAAGCGCTACAAGAGCCGACGTAGAGTGGTTAAGTAAATAGTCTCGCTGGCGAGACTGAAATAGTCCGGCAGTTATGAAAAAGCAGTTATGAAAAAATTGGTCAGGCACTTATGAAAAATATTGGTCCGGCACTTGCCGGGTCTGCCGGGCCAGTTCCGCCGCCACTGTAGAGTAGTGTATGATTTAGCTATAGCAGCATGATATAAATACAACATATCTAACCTACTCTATGCTAGGAAGGGTTACTCTCGTGTGCCAAACCCTTTACCCAACATTTACATATTGACCTACAGACATCACAGCAAATACATGCTCTAAACTCAGTAGGAAGTAAAGAGGTCTCACTAGGCGGAAAGTCACGATATAAAATAGAGTGTCTGCAAACTGACTTGTTCTGACAGTACTCTATCATTTGTTCTGAAGTGAATCGCCTGTCTAAGTCACATGGTTGTTTGATGATAAATGAGATAGCTTGTTTTCCATCCCTTTCAGCCCTGCCACTCTTGTGCATAGGTTTCAGCATCCTGTGGAAGACTCCAGCAGTGGTGGCGGAAGCATTTTTTCATTGGTCAGGCAAATTCATACCTTCTATTTTCATAGCTCATTTTGTATTAAAGGAACAATGTTATTAAAATTTGAATTTGAAATAATAAAAGAAAATTAATGATTAGCTCAAGTTAAAATGATCCAAAAATTCTTCCTGCGCTCACTTCCACTAATAAATTCATGTTTGCAACTTAACTGACTTCTCTGGACAGTACTGCTCCAGTACGCTACCGCTGGAGTCGCCACAGGATGCCATACCAGTTCAGGTCGAATTCAACTGGTAAGTATCGTTATATAGTTTCAGTTCTATTCTATAAATATCACTGCGCATGCACATGAAATATAAAGCGCTACAAGAGCCGACGTAGAGTGGTTAAGTAAATAGTCTCGCTGGCGAGACTGAAATAGTCAGGCAGTTATGAAAAAGCAGTTATGAAAAAATTGGTCAGGCACTTATGAAAAATATTGGTCCGGCACTTGCCGGGTCTGCCGGGCCAGTTCCGCCGCCACTGTCCAGTGAATAACTTGGTGAATATGCCCCAGTAGCAATTAACACCGTGAATGGAGATTTGCTTGAAAATTGTTCTGTAAATTCCTTCTTCACTGATGGGTGTGTACAGTGAGTGAGCATATCCACAACTCGATACTTTATGTAATCTGGTGAATCTGGCAGTTCTAGCCAATGATCTCCAAGGGTTATTCATGTACATTTATTACATCTCTATAGCTGCGGGAAAAAGTGAGTGTTCTATCCATTAAAAAAAAAAAGCCTCACAGATAGCCTTAAATGAAGCAGCAATATCTTTAGAAGGCTTGTCGCCTACACAATATATAATGTCATGGGAGAACATACACTGTATTAGGCCTCGCAGGCACAAACTATTAGCAGTGAGTGCCATAAGATGTACTCTATTAAGCACATTATACTAGTGTGGAAAAGAAGTCAATGATCTTGGTTATATCTCCATTAATCACATTAATGGGAGATCAAGTGGCTGCTATATATTCTTTTGGAACTTCAGCAGTGTATGTAAGTGATGTGAAGACGACCAAAGACAAACAATTTTCCAAACCCTGTTGGAAGGGAGATGAAGACATTTTTTCCTGTGGTAAATTCTTGTTCTTGTTGTAGCCTGATCCAAACCCAGAAGCTACTTCACCAATCATAGCTTTCAATTGCACTTCCGACAATTCACTATTCCACTCTAAATGAGCCTTACGAAAATAGTGCACGCGAAGGATTTAGCTCATTGGAATGTAAACAAACCGCGGCAAATGTTCAGATTAATTGCATTCCAGCATCACCAAACCATAGTATGGGGGGCGTAGCTGACCCTTTACCTTCTTAATAAAGGTAAAGGGTCGTCTACGCCAGACTACTAAACGCATACGTTCGGGTCACCAGACCTTTTTTCGGGAGAGTCTGGGGAAGGGTCGCGAGACTACGTTGACCTCAGCAAAGTATACTGTATGGCTCTCGTGAGTTCCGATTATGTAGTTCGCAGTCCCCAAGAAGACGTTGATCTTCCGCGCGGGGATGTTTACAGCACCTATGCTGCTAGACTGGACAAATTTGGAAGCAGAATTGCTCTGGTGGACGGTACAACCGGTATTGAACATTCCTACCATAGTCTACACCAGGATGTCTGCAGTTTTCTTCCAGTTTGCAGAGAATTGGCTTTCATAAATCTGACATAGTGGTCCTTGCCACCCCTACTATGCCAGAATGTGCTGTGATTAATCTTGGGACATTACGCTCTGGAGGAATTATGTCCAGTTGTAAGTCCACCTTCACTGTGAATGAGCTGACTACTCGTTTCCAGCAGTTGCACCCAAAGGTAATAGTGTGTGTACTTGAAAATCTTTCTAAAATTCAAGAAGCTGCTGCAGATTCACAGAGTGTAGAGAAAATAATAGTGGTTGGAAACATAGCATGTAGCGGTGACTCCTTACGTGTTGTCTCTTACCAATCCTTTCTAGAAAAAAGCTCTTCAATTCTAGATGCAATCCCAACAGAACCACAGGATGTAGCTCTATTACTGTTCTCAAGTGGTACAACTGGACTTCCCAAAGGCATCCCACTTACTCATTATAACGTAATCTGCAATGTGCTACAGACCAGCCCTCAAGACTACTACTCATCTGGGTACAGCGAATCTGACAGTGTGGCACTGTTGTTGCCTTCTTATCACATTGGTGGATTTATGCTATTTTTTGTATTCTTATATGCCGGTCTAAAAATTCTGACTCAACCCAACTTTGATTTTGCCACGAAAAAAGCTTTTAAAAATGGATGGATGAATACAGGAGACATTGGTAAGCTGAGTATTTCTTAGAACCAAGCTGGGAGGGGTCAAATAATGTTCTCATTTTTAAGAATTGACGAAAAACTTTGTGGCAAATGTCACCGTGGAAAGTTATAATAATTTCAGGGGTGGGCAAAACCATTTTCAGGGTGGTAAAATGCCTCCCAGGGTTAGTATTAAGGAGGAAAATGTCAGCCACAAAAAAAAACAAAAAAACACAATTGCCATTATATTTCTGCCCCCTCCTTTGCACTTTAATAATAAGTCAAAATTTTGTCAAATTTTTTTATTTGCCTTAATCACCTAATTAAAAAATAAATTAAAAATGCCTTATAGGCTATTACAATGAGGAAGGCTTCTTCTATGTCTGTGGAAGGATCAAGGAAGTAATAAAAGTCCTAGGCTATTCTGTGGCTCCTGCTGAGATTGAACTTGTCCTGCTGGCTCATCCCAAGATATCTGACGCAGTTGTAGTTGGAGTACCGGATGATAAACTTGGAGAAGCGCCTAAAGGATTTATTGTGAGAAAGGATGCCACTTTGGAAGAGAAAGAAGTCCATGATTATGTAGCCCAAAAGGTTAAGTATTAATTCGTTATTATAGCTAGTTGCTTTATAGATTAGTTTAATAAGGTTGAATAAGTGATTATTTTTTGATTTTGCTGTTTTGAGGAGTGTTGTAGCTACCATGAGGAAACTATCAAACTGTCAAAAAGTGTATTTGAGTTTCATCACAATTTATATATTATTTCAATATCAAAGTTGTTCCTATTTTGTTTCTATAGCTTGATGAATTCAAGCAGTTGGTGGGGGGTATTGCATTTTTGGAGAAAATACCCAGAGATGCTGTCGGAAAGGTTCAGCGCCAAAGACTAAAGATGTGACTATTTTCTACCTCAAATTATGTAACTATGTAGCTATTGTAATTTACTATTAATTTTAGATTCTCTGTGAATTTACCCAAAACTATTAGCTAATTATTATTAACTATTAGCTAATTATTATTTTAACCTGGCATTTTGACTTCTGACTGAATCTTTCTCAAGGGTCAAATGGTTCAATTTATGTTTAATCACTAGGGAGAGTCAGTGATCAATTGAGCATTGCCAGTAGTCTGGACAACAATTTGAATAGGAAAATAATGTGCTCTTGTGGGGAGCTATGTGTAGTCCATAGGTGATTGCTGCTAATTAGGACATCCTACTCTATCATTAACTCTAAATGTAATAAGCTCACTTCAAAAATTTGTAAGTTAACATCATGAAAGAATCTTGTTGATGTTAATGTGCAAAAGTTAATAGCTACATACATGCTGTAACATTTGGTCGATTATAATATCTAAAATAAATACATAATTTCTGCTAATTGTAATTACAACAGTATTCTATTTTTAAGCCTATAGCTACTGTAGTTTGAAACTTGAGATTTTTGCCAAACTTCTGCCAAATGTTGAAGATAATACCCTCTCTATCATTCCCACATAAATGAAGTGGTGACTGCACTTTACAGGCTAGTTATAAGAATCTAATTTATAAATAATTATAATTAGTTGGTGAATGATTAATTTTTATCTGCTGTGACCAATTCGCTATAGTTAAGCAGAAAATGTATGAAGTTCTTTGGATATAATGCAGCCAATAGTCATACTGTTTCATCAGTGTCAATGGTCTTTCATAATGTGAGTGCCAAAGGTAAAGTCTTGGTTCAATGGATCTTTCAATTAAATGGTGAACAATCTTAGTGCACCAGCACTTCTCTCACTCTTGCACACAATACGATTGGCAATAAGAAGAATTGGCATTAGCTAGTGTGATTAACACAACTTTGATGAGATGACCAAGTGTTGTTTTTTTTTCATTTTAATCACATGCCAATGGAATATCAATGATGCTGAGATCCTTCAGGACTTGATATCCTAATGTAGTGCAATTTAATTATTAATTTACTTCATCAATATTTAGCTACTCATCGGGAAGAGTGAAACTTTAGGTGAGTGGGAAGGAGTTAGAATCAAGAAGAACTCACCTTTTTACAGACATTGATTATTTACACATGTAGTTCTATACATTATTTCCTGCATAGCCAAAAGTTTAGCTTGTTTATTATTGATATGCACCTTTAGCTAATAGTGATATAAATTTGATGGTCAGTTTGATTGCACATAATGCCAAAAGGAAACAACAATAAAACATAAAGATAATAACCAATTTTCAATAAAAGAAAGGGAATAACAAAATTACAATAAAACAGAAAATTGAATAATAACTTAATTGTATCAGACAAAGAAAATAATATTAGTATTATTGTAAGTGAAAGCAGGTCAGGCCAAGTGACCAATAGCTACTTCCAGATCAATGAAAATTTATTCAAAGTAGCTAATTTTAATTTGAATATTATATAAAATGAATCTAACATAAACTCTAACTGAAACTAAGTTAAGACTTTGCTAAATTAAAAAACAACAAAAAACAAAAACAAAACACTCTGGACTAAAAGTAGCTAATTGTACTTGCCAGGAGATGCAAGTGTTATAAGTGTAGGGGCGCATTATACAATACTGTTCAAGGGGCCACAGGCCCTTAAATTCCACGGGTTGCCAAACTCAAGGAATGAAAGGGAAATGTATAACGGTGAGTGTTTCTGGCCTGTTTAGCTTCTTCTCTTATGAAGACATTGTTTCCATGTACCATTTTCATTGCTTGAGCTATATTAGGCTAGCTAACAGATTGCTTGTTCTTTATAGGTGCATAGCTATGGCATGTCTCACTAAATGAGACCACCAGCAACAGCAGACTGAACACATTACCGCTCTGAAACAAAAGTTATTCAAATAGCTAGTGCATGTTAGAAAAATATGCATGTCTGGGATGCAGGCATCCAGACATAGAAGATTACAGATTACCTACAAGTCAAGAAAGAAATAACACACGAACATACCTCATCACATCCAATCAACACTATTAACACTTACTCGTTTTTCTTTACCTCTCTCTCACTCTATCTTATAATCATATTCATACGCCACAGTCAACCCACAGCTCATCAAACTTGTTGTTCACCTCTGCCTGTCTAGGAAGTAGTCATTTTTAGATAGTGCGAGCTTTTGCCTATCTACTGACCAGACTGCAAGCTGCAACCAGCGGTTGCAGGTAGATTATAGGCTGCGCCTGGTAAGTGGACTTCCTGGTCCTTCCTGCAGAGCATGCAAGGAGGCCAGTGCACGTGACTCTCAAGCTGCCACGTCAGGCCCCGAGAGTTCAATGCATGTATACAGTAGAACCTCTCTTATCCGGGCACCTTGGTTTCAAGGGGTGCCCGTATCTCAGATTTGCCCATATCTCAGAATGCATTCAAAATAGTGCTGCCAGCTGAACTGCCTATCCAAAAGCAGGTCAAATTTGCTAGTTGGGATACTTTACCTAACCACAAGGTACATAGCAGCCCGGTAGAGGGAGGTGCCCTTAACTTGGGAGTCAGGATAAGGGAGGTTCTACTGTATATAGAAGTCAGTGTGCTAGCTTGCTGTTTCAAATAACTATATTATTACTGTTACTTTGTATCTATTATAATAGTAAGTGTGGTCTGGGCATAGTTTGGGTGTGGCCATCCTCCTCCCCCCCCCCCCCCCCCCTTTTTTTTAGTAATCCGCCCCTGGTCATTCAAGACTATTATTATCTGGTGAGCAAAATACTCTCTCAAGATTGGTGGAAGAGGTGTGCAAACAAGTAGGTATGTTTTTTTTTTAGCCTACTAGCTATAGTTTGCTGTAAAGTAGCATCCATGCTAAACCAACAACTTGTGCATACACAAATTAATCTCTTTCCACTCACTAGGTTTATAAATGACATACAACTTCATCAGTTGTCCTCCGTAGGCTAGACTTGCATTTCCTCCAGCTGCATTTTCTCTTACACAGGCTTTGAGTTCTTTGTGAGGTTTCCCACCGTCTTCAAAGCTCACCAGGACGCTTTGGTTCCATTCCCTTCAGCCCGCTCCGCTATTTAGCCTCACCACAACACCCAACACTCAACACACCCTACACTCAACACACACACTCCACCCCGCTCGTTCCGTTCGTCGTCGAGCACTGCAAGCTAGCATAGCAACTAACTTTTTTTTATTCAAAAATTTTAACTAGTAGCTAGCTATAGCTACTTCATTTTTTAAATCAGATTAATGATTTTACATTTCAAAAATATTAGCTGTGTAGCTTTGTGTACCAAATGCATGTAGTTTTACACAACTTCTCATGATGATTATCTGAAACTACACCCACTTTCTGTCCAGACCAACTGAAATTAGCTTGTTACAGCCCTGTGTTTCAGTGGAGTAGCTATATGAAGTCAGTGCTTTATTTTATGAATTCTGTTGATTCCCACTGGAGTTAATATGCAAATAATTGAAGGAAAGCAGCTTGCTTCCTACCAGAGTTTTTATGGAGGAAGCTTCATGAAAAATATAAAAATATTCTAGGAGTGCCCTTCATAGTATCCTGTGGCATTCCAAGCTGGAAACTGGCTGACTCAAAATTTGATAGGGGGGGGGGGGGGGGGGGGGGTGGCTGGCTATGAGTTACTGGCAGGCTGTGGGCAGGGGATGCTTGGAGGCTTACCAGCATCAACAACCACCCCTTTGTATAATGAAACAAAACAAAAAATTTTACTTTAAAATTTAGTGTTGATAAACGGGGAATACAAGCAAAGCAAAGTGTGAAAAAATTCCTAATTTGTCTTTACATGCCACTAAAGGTATGATCACCTCCACCACAACTCTTTCAACTTGTTAGCCCACTATTCTGGCAGAAAAAGCTACAGAATTTGAAAGAGATTGTCAGAGTTCATCCTCATCACTATTGTGATAGAATTTCAGGTATAAGTTAGGTGAGACATTGATCACTGCCACGTTCTCCTAACGATTGATAATTGGAGCATAAATATCAGAACACTATTAATTGTAGCCTATTGTTGCTCTTCATAAAAGAAACTAGTTGTGCTCAAAATTCTGTTATGTTGAATTGAATACTACAATTGCAATAGCTGTATTTAAGCGATGGCCTTTCAAAATCTCTCAGTTGATGTTCTATTCTTGATAGATTTTCAATATTATACTATAATAACTAAGTGTCACTTTATAGCTATCATATCTGTTCATTATAATTTGTATCATAATCTTTTTATCACAACCAAAATTGCAACTGTATACAAAAGTACATTAAAAAATGTTCTTTTAAATAGTATAAATAAGCTTGATCTTCAGATGCAAGTGAAGATGCATCAGTTGTACCTAGAAGTAAAGCAAGATGTAATTACTCAACCTCTTCAATTGTCAACGAACATTAGTAACTATAGAAAAGTATAGTATATAATCTCAATACAGAGGTGGCACTAAAGTCTTACCATGTTCTAGAATTTTTCTTCTTGCTTGGTTTAATTCCTGTTTTAGTCATTTTCATGTTCTTATCCCGGAGGGTCAACTCTAGTTCAAAGCATTTATCTTTAGCCATCATCCACTGTCATAAATATTTAACATAAAAATAGTTACTATTACATTTAATCTAGATAATATAGTCTAAACCTTGTCAAAGAGGCCACATGCTTCTTCTTCAAGATCACCATTTTCATTGTGTAGTTCCTCCATCTGAGCTTTCATTGCCTGATGTGTAGCTTTCACTTCATCTAATTCCTGGTGCAAATCAAGTGTTTCCTTATTTTTGTCACGTAGATCAATTTGTAGTTCCGATAGCTGGTCTTTAACAGTCATCCACTATAACAAAATATTCGCATGTAGTCCTGAAATTTCTGATTAAGCATTTGTAACACAATTTTCATAATATTAACCTTGTCAAAAAGGTCACATGCTTCTTCTTCAAGATTGCCATTTTCATCTTCAAGATCCTTGATGTGAGCTGTCATTGACTTTTGTGTGGCCTTCAATGCACCTAATTCTTTGGTCAAAACAATGGCCTCCATTTTGTTGTCTACCAGAGTCTCTTCAAGTTCAGACAACTTGTCTTTAGCCATCATCCACTGTAACAAAGTATTATTTTACTTAGAAACCATTATTGTAAACAAATTAAATTAATAAATATTCATTCCCAGCACTTGTATTATAATAAATGTGAATAACCTTGTCAAGGAAGCCACAGGCTACTTTGTCTAGAGCACAATTTTCATTCTCAAGGTCCTGTACATGAGCCTTCAGTGCCTTGTTTGTGGCTTTAACTGTGTCTAATTTCTGGCTCAGAGCAATAGTCTCACTATGTTTGTCCTTCAGAGTCAATTGCACTTCCAATAATTGGTCTTTTGCCAGCATCCACTGTGCAATTCAATTAAATATTATAATTAATTAAATAGTTCATTGTTATAATAATAGTAAAATACCTTGTCAGAAAAACCAATTGCTTTTTCTTTCATAGTTTTGTAGCCATGTTTCATTTCCTCTGATTCAGTTGCCTTTTTGGTCAAAATCAGATTCTTTTCTTTCAGCTCCTCTACATTGCTCTTCATTGAATCAATCGTCATTTCCTTGTCCACCAGAGTCTGTTCTAGCTCAGAGCAGCGACTCTTAGCCAGCATCAGCTGTATATATATAGGTAGCATTATATATATATATATATATATATATATATAATACTTATAGCACGAGTCAGAGTACAATATGGGAAAATATTTTACGAGCACGCAAAATATTTTCACGAGCCAAAGGCGAGTGAAAATGTGGCGTGAGAGTAAAATATCATTCCCATATTGTACGACGAGTGTGATAAGTGATTTATGGCTTCTTTGAAATTTTTCTCAACCGGTTACAATACAATTTTCATTGATTTTACTCGCTACGCGCGCGCTACAAGGAGCGTACAATATAAACCGTACAATATGGGAGAATACAGAACGCTCGCGTGATGCGGAAATATTCAAGTAAAAATATCAAAGCTGCAATAAATATATATATATATATATATTATAATTATATATAATATATACTAGTGATGTGCTTGAGCACAAATGGCGAGCTAGCCTAAAGACTATACTATTTTTATATGAATGATTTTGACTTCTAACACTGAAGCTACTGAAAATAAGGTCCAGTTTTTAAATTTCGCATACTTGGTAAAGGAATTTCAGTGCCATAGTGACAACTCTGCAACTGCTTGGATTGAAGGAAAAAAACAACAACAAAACAATACACGTTATTTAAAAGTTTTCTTTGTGATATTATTTAGCTAAGTAGTGGTTGTAACACACAATGCTTTGACACAACTGGACATGCACCTACAAAGACTTACCTTCGCAGTAGTCTAGTGGACAATGTATTTTCAAGTAAATACTGTTGCGCACGGCCTATAACCATGACAAAGAGCGCATTGACTTTCCACCGCCACTAAGGATTCTCAGAGCTCGTTTATTGAAAAATACTGGAACTGTGAACGCTTTACCTAACTTACGTAATTAGAAGCGCGGGCGAAAACAGAGGTCTCACGTACCCCATAAACAGATAAATAAATAAATATAGCGAAATCTCGATTGTGTTACCCCTGAGAGTGTCTCGCTCGCTTCGCTCGCTCGCCAATAAACTTTTTGGTTGAAACTTAGTTGATTCTCCGTGCTCGTTAATTGAAAAATACCGGAACTGTAAACGCTTTACCTAACTTACGTAATTAGAAGCGCGGGCGAAATTTTTTGACGTACGCATACATACCTACATATATATATATATATATCTGAAATCTCAATTGAACACGACTGATAGTCAGCTTCGCTCGCTTCGCTCGCTCGCTGAATTATATGTATATATATATATAAACAAGATACACAAGTATAGTAAACCATATACACATTTAGACTATATTGATTACAATACAAATAGTTACAACTTACTTGCTTGTCCAATTCCGTATTTTCGGAGTTAGAGAGCAGCAAGGCCTTGCTTTGTTTGTTTAGGTCAGCCTTAAGAGTCAGAACTTCGTCCTAAAACAAAATGGTATAGTTAAAATATAAATTTCTATAAGAGTCCTAACTAAAGTTATCTACACCTAACCTACCAGTCTAGAACAAGCTCCTACAATTAAGTATTAATTTTACGTACCCGCTTGGATTTGAGTTCCTTTTGAAAGTTAATTTCTACGTTCCTGAAATCCTTAATCATTTCGTCGTGTATTTCCTTCCATTCTACGACGTGTTCCAGAACGCGGCGCACTTTGGCCTGCAAGTATTAATTTTAACAATGAAACGCTAACCCATTTTTAGGCATTTCCCTGTACTATACCTTAATGGCGGATACTTCATCGCGAGCAGTGGCAAGGTTGTCACCAATGTGTCCTGAATGGCTAGATAAAAGATGAATTATGATATAAATTGTAGTATAATTTGGTATAGGCTACCTTATTTGCTGAAGCGCTATGATTTCACTGTTCATCTCAGTTTCCATTCGTCCAGCCAAGATCCCCGAGCAATTCAGGCAGGATCTGTTTCAACTAAATTGAAAATATTAATGTAACCAACTGAAAGTCCTTAAAAACACCGTTCCAAAGTCACCATCAACACCAACACCCGATAATTCGTGAACTGAATTACAAAGCTTATAGCGTCTGGGAACTCTAGCTATATAGGAAAACATAGCGTTTCAGACATGCGCTCTCGCGACGCTTACCTACAAGCATGCGCAAGAATGAAGCTTTGCTGAAGTTACGAGGAAAATTGGGATTGCTCAATGAATCCATTAAAATGGAGAATTAAAAGTTTATCATTGGCAAGGGTGTTAGAGGAGGTTAAATCCGTTCCAGCCCTTCTCCGCGCGCAAAGGGGCGGGGCACAGAGAACGGCTAGTTAACGAGACTAGAAGTCACAAGTAAGTTAATTCACTAGCGGAATGATGGGGGCCCTTCTAGCTAGAAGTGCCGTTGTGGTTAAGATCATTCAACAAAGAAACAGTCTTCTCTTCGTTGCACCCTAACTTTCAATGCTTAGTTCTTTAATCATAGCAATTACGATGCAAAATTTGATTTTGAATTGATTGTATTTATTAGCTAATATCCCAATAACAAGTTGTTTTTGTTTTTGTTTTCGTTTTATTAATAGAATAATCCAAGGATTGGATAAGAGAAAAAACAACAACCGTTGGTAACTTAGTATAGTTCCATACTTCAATTAATTCCATACTTCAATAATCATAAGCCCTCCTACTTTTTGAATTGCAAATTTCTATAAAAAAAAAATCAACAAATAGCAGAACAATGAAAAAAAATTTTTGGAAGTTTTAGTGACATTGTTATGATTTTAAATATTCCTAAATCAATTACCAGTTTAAAAAGAGTTATCTACACCCTTGGTTGACTGTTTAGAGAAAGAGAGTTATATCAGTTCTACTTTTTATTAGGGGCATGTACATATCTTCAGTTGAAGTATCCACTCTTCCACTGATGGAACCCCACCCCTCTCTTAATTTCTGCCTACATCCCTGGTACAGGAAGTAACAAGGAAATTAATAATTATTGTAGTAGGTATCCCTTGGGGTCATATTAAAAAAAAACTGTGTTTTAGGTGATTGCACTCATGTACTGTTTGAGCTATCTATCAGTTATCAATTCAGCTTTATCACAGCATCAGGAGGCGTGAGAGAAAGTTAAGAAGTAAGTTGTATGAAATCAAGACTTGAATTCACCAGTAATGTTATAGCTATGTACTGGGATTTCCAAGAAACTAGGCCGAACTGGAATTGGCTATATATTGTTTAGGTTGAACGGGAATGTGCTACATGTAATTGCATTTGTAATTAGCAGATTTCTCAGAATTGTCTTTATATGAATTAGAAAGAAACTGGTAGGAGTCAAGAATTTCGTAGAGTTTCATGTGGCTTTTAAATGTAGCTAATTGTTAGAAGATAAAGCGTTGAGCACTATAGGAAACTATGGAAATTGGGCACGTGAGAATTACTGGAAGGTCTTCTGTTGGTTGAGAGGGCCCTGGCCCCATTGGCCTCCCCTGGATCCTCCCCTGCATTATTTTAATAATCTTAACAACAATGCAAAATTCTATTGCTTACATAAGTTTTATGTTTATTGAAATTCATAAAAATTTGGCATGTTCAATGCTAAAAAGATTACTACTAGCTAATAAAAATATTGTTTTAATGTGTAATGAATGTTTTTTGACTGAGGTAGAAATAGGTGAATGAAGTGTTCAATTTTTAGTTCAGTTTCTTCAGATTTTAGTAGGGGACGCAGTCACAGATGTTAAAATCAAACTTTTCACCTTGTTGGCAGAATCTGCTTGGAATTCGAATCGGCGTTCTTGTTTGAGATCTTGATTTTGAAGTATCAGATCTTGATTTTGAAGTACCAGATCTTGATTTTGAAGTATCAGATCTTGATTTTGAAGTACCAGATTTTGATTTTGAAGTACCAGATCTAGATTTTGAAGTACCAGATCTTGATTTTGAAGTACCAGATCTTGATTTTGAAGTACCAGATCTTGATTTTGAAGTACCAGATCTTGATTTTGAAGTATCAGATCTCGATTGTGAAGTATCAGATTTTGATTTTGAAGTACCAGATCTTGATTTTGAAGTATCAGATCTTGATTTTGATGTATCAGCATTGGATTTTGAAGTGCCAGATTTTGAACTGGAAGTGTCAGATTTTGACTTGGAATTATCAGATTTGGACTTTGAAGTATCAGATTTTGATTTTGAAGAATCAGATTTTGATTTTGAAGTGTCGTCATCTCTACTGGATTTAGATGAGGAGGAAGAGTCACTTTGTGAGTGACTACTACTTCCTCTATACCAAACACCATTGATGGTACAGATGCAGCTGCAAGTGTCTTCCACAAATTCTTGGAACTTGCTAGGGCATGAGGTCACGCTACATTTACTCACACACTTACATATTTCATAGTTGAAGTATCTATGGGGTGGACAGACCTTCACAAACCCGCACCGCAGTAAAGCCAATTTCTTTGCATCAAAAGCTAACCCTTTGGGCTGTAGGAGAAAAAGGCAATAATAGACACAAGCAAAATAATTCACTACTTACTATAACAACAGAGATTATAACAATGCCCACAAGCAGGAGAAGTTTTATCATCTTGTAAGAGCCCAAAATTTGAAGTGAAAAAGTGATTCTCGGCACAGAAATTTGAATCTTTGACAACAGTGCTTAGTGAGGCATGGAATGATTTATTTTTATAGTTAGCATCAAAGAGACCAATGTTTTGTCTTTTCTAAACTAAAGGTGTTAGAATTGAGACAGTCAATTTTCAGTTCACTGGAGTCTAATTGCTTAATATTTATCTAGACTCAATATTATTAGAGTGCATGATGTTGAAAATTGAGGCACTTTTCATTAATGATATTTTGTCTAAATAAGGATTTAATTTGCAAAAGTGGGACATCTTTGTCTCTAAACAATAAAGTTGAATTTTTCTAGATAGGCAAAATAAAGTGTATTTTGTCTTGATTGCTATAAATTTGGCAAAGTTTTTATGTAAAAGAGTTGATTGTAAGCTCATGTACTTGTTAGTTCTTTCTTTTTTCTGTAATTATTATCTTTTATCTAAAAGTACATTTTTGCAGTAGCAGTTAAGCCTGACAACATGGTACAGCGAGCTAATGTACTTATTCACATTGTAGGTGTTTTTTTAATAGTCCAGTATGCATTGGTCTGCAGATGTTATTCCCAGAAGACATTACTTTTCCAGCGGTGCTACCATTATGCGATTACTCCAGACAAGCAGGTGTAAGAACTACCTAGCTAGAGTGTTGTGAAATTGTTGGAGGCCTAGCCAAAAAGCAAAAAGGAATGCAATTCAAATAGCATACAAACCTCAACCTGTATATTTTATGTACGTCTCCAATTCTGACTTTGACTTACCTGGCCCGCTCTTTGATTCTGATTTATATCAATGATCAACTGTTCTCAGTAAGAATACTCACTGCAGTTTTGCTGTGTCTGCTGCAACTACATCATCAGAGAGCACGTTGCCATAACAAAGGAATGACTAGACAAAGCTAAGTCTATATTTACATTACCTGATGTTTCACAGTAGTGTTTATAATAGCTACCTTCTTTTTCAGCAAACAATAATGTACAATCTGACAGTTTGCTGAAGGATAGGGACAAGAAACTTTTGTTACTCGTGCTTAAGCATACTTAAGTACATGTCATAAATTTATCATGAAATACTAAAGTCCTTTTGGTAAATTGAGAAAACTGCTCATACTGCACTTCTCATTTCTACCAATACTTCCAAGTACTTTTGAAATACATCGAGTTTGAAATACTTTTAACTACTCTCATATACTACACACTATTTTAGTCAATAAGTGCATTCACATGCTATTACAAGTGCTAGTAATATCATCAGCTGCTTACCAGTGTCATTTATGATATCTATCACATGGCCTCCATTTTTATTCTGAAAAGGCAGACAGTGATTAGAAGAAAACTAAATCCTAGTGTGTTTAAACTTTTTGATTGACCTTCTTTGACAAAAACAAAACAAAACAATTAATTGACTGCTAAAGTATTCTCTCCCTTCTATCACTTCCAAAGGCCAACAAAATGCATACTGCGTTTACCAGCAAAATAATAGCATAAAGATTGAATAATGAAATAGATTCTTGAGTTTACACTAATGCAAGCCACAAGAATTGAATTTCACATTACTCACTATCCTCTCTTTTATTTCATATTTTAGCCATAATAATATCATAATAAATAGTAAAATACATGTGACAGAATAGTGAGTGAACTTATGGTTATTTCCTACGACAATCACAAATATCAATGTCAAATTCTTCTTTTTTGTCACAAAGTTTATTGAGCTTTTTCCTGGTAATAGTTTTAGTTGTATCCAGAAGTCTGTTTATAGCTTGTGCTACTCTTCTTGTATTCATTTTACTTGAAGTGGATCTCAAGAGAGATCGAGATCGAGACAAACTTGAACTTGATTCAGATGAACTTGAGCTGGATACAGATGAAGTGGAACTGGATTCAGATGAGCTGGAACTGGATTCAGATGAATTGGAACTTGACTTAGACCTTGATTTCTTGGACCGACTTCTTCTGCACCTTCCCCTTCTCCTGGTCCTTTTCCTTGACTTGTCCAAGACATCATTGATGAGACATTCACATGAGCAGGTATCCCTGTTGAGCCTCTGGAATCTGCTCAGACATGTCGTTTGAGCACACTGGCATTCACATGTGTCTTTATTTAGTACTTCATTACCAGTACACGTCAGAGAAGGAGGACAGTGACAATCACATGTACTACTGCCAATTCTTGTCTTACTGTGGTCACATTCCGAGCAGCATAAACAAGAGGCGGGGTCTATCAAGCTCTGTCCCAGTGGGCATGCTGGGCAGCCACACTTACATGACTTTGAGTCCACCATTACCTGATTCCCTGGACAAGTAGGACAGGATCCACATGAGCAGGTGGAAGCATCAGTTTGAACCTGCCCATCTGGGCAGTCCGGGCAGCTGCATTTGCAGGTAAAGAAGTCTTGAAGAACTTGGCCATTAAGACATTGTGGGCAGCCACATTCGCAGGTTGCTGGGTTTAGCAAGACTTGATTAACAGAGCATGCAGGGCATCCACATTGACAAGTACTTGGGTTCACAATGACTTGGTTCGGTGGACAAGATGGACACCCACAGCTGCATGTGAGTTGGTCTACTATGACTTGACCATTCGGACAACCTGGGCATCCACATTGGCAAGTATTGGGGTCCACTATGGTTCTGTTTGGAGGGCATCTTTGGCACCCACACTGACAAGTACTCAGGTTAAGCACAATCTGACCTCCTGGACAAGACGGACAACCACACCTGCATGTGTTTGCATCCTGCAAGATTTGGTTTCTAGCACAGTTTGGACATCCACACTGGCAAGTAGCTGGATTCCGTAATATTTGACTTCCTGGACAGGTAGGACATCCACACTCACAAGTAGAAGGATTCAATAATATTTGACTTCCTGGGCAGGTAGGACATCCACACTCACAAGTAGAAGGATTCAGCAATATTTGACTTCCGGGGCAGGTAGGACATCCACACTCACAAGTAGAAGAATTCAATAATATTTGACTTCCTGGACAGGTAGGACATCCACACTCACAAGTAGAAGAATTCAATAATATTTGACTTCCTGGACAGGTAGGACATCCACACTCACAAGTAGAAGGATTCAGCAATATTTGACTTCCTGGGCAGGTAGGACATCCACACTCACAAGTAGAAGAATTCAATAATATTTGACTTCCTGGGCAAGTAGGACATCCACACTCACAAGTAGAAGGATTCAGTAATATTTGACTTCCTGGGCAGGTAGAACATCCACACTCACAAGTAGATTGATTCAGTAATATTTGATTTCCTGTGCAAGAGGGGCATCCACATTGGCAAGTGTTTGAATCAATCAACATCTGATTTCTAAGACAAGTGGGGCAAGCACATTGGCAAGAGGAGGAGTTTATCAAGATCTGGTTAGCAGGGCACTGGCAGCCACATTGACAAGAATTAGAATCCAACAAGACTTGATTAGGGGGGCACTCTGGGCAGCCACACTCACAACTGCTCGAGTTCAAACGTACTTGGTTCAATGGACAGTCAGAACAATTGCAGGCACATTGATTGTTGAATGTCGGTAAGCGTGCCAACCCTATAGGGCACGGTGGACACGTGCAGTTGCATGAGCCAAGATCTAGCACAGTACCATTGCTGCAAGGGCTGATTTGCTGAATACACACACATTGGCAGGAGACGGCATCCAGAATTTCCATATTCAAGCATGTTATGTTGAGAGGGCACATACACACACAGGTATTAGCGTCCCTAATTTGACCCGCTGGGCATGGATCGGTTGGGCATCCGCAGACACAGCTAGAATTTTGAACCTGACCTGGTGGACAGGTCAACACATCACAAACGCACTGGCAAGTGTCTTGGTCCTGCACCATTCCTGTAGAGCACTGTATGGCTGGGCACTCGCAGAGGCATGTGGTGAGGTTTTGAATCATTCCCTGGCCTCCACATGGCTGGCTGGGGCAGGAGCATGTGCAGTTCGAGTCCCTTACCATCGGCACATCGCATGGAGAAGTGTCCGGGCACTCGCACTGGCATGTGGCATTGTTGAAGAACATTGGCGAGGAACACAAGGTGGGAGCCACTAGATTGGACCGACATTCACATTCACAGGTGTTGTTGTTGAAGATTTGCTGAGGCGTGCAGAGTTGAGGAGCGGCAGGGTCAGGGCATTCACAGCTGCATGTCTGTGAGTTGAGCATCTGGGGCGCAGAGCAACTCACAAACCCCGGCAGACACACACACGAACAGAGGTTCATGTTGAGTCTGAAGTTGCCCTCGCACGAGACGTTGGCACAGCCGCATGTGCAAGCTGACTCTATGAAAGTCTGTGGTGGTGAGCATGACGTTGGAGGGCACTCGCATTCACAACTCGTGAAATTGAACTCTTGGCCGATGGCAAATATGCAAGTCGGAATCTCGGGGCAGCGACAATTACAGCTAGTTGTCGCATTATTCACTTGATTCCCTGGGCACTCGTTGCTACACTCACACTGGCACGTGCTGTTGTTATAAACGGCGCCTGCTGCACAAGGCGGAATCTCGGGGCAGCGACAATTACAGCTAGTTGTCGCATTATTCACTTGATTCCCTGGGCACTCGTTGCTACACTCACACTGGCACGTGCTGTTGTTATAAACGGCGCCTGCTGCACAAGGCGTGGACTCGGGACATGTGCACTCGCAAGTCGTCAGAGAAAACACTTCAGGAGCAACGCATGAAGATGAGTTTGGGCTTGTTGGGGGACAGTCGCATCTGCACTCTGGCAAGTTAGGAATTCTGGTGAGGTTTGTGCACATGGTAGGATCACTGGCAATGGGGCACAGCCCGGGTTGAGACTCTACCTGTGAGCAACAAGGAAAGGCAGCAGTATAGTCTAAAACCAACACATCTGTTGAATTAGTAGCTATGTATGCTAATAAATGTACATAGTTTTTCTGCCATACAATGTTTTGTGTAGCTATTACTACCATTTTGCATAAGGGTTATGAGGGACTACTTTAACCCCCCCCCCCCCCCCCCCCCCGCAATGTTACATACCTGAGTCATTGCAGAAAAGAATGCCAGTATGAATATAACCAATAAAGAAACCTTCATCATTGTCTTCACAAGTCCTCAAATCTTCGGAAGCTACTGACAAAGATAGTAAAGAAGACTGACGCATAAATTGGTTCCTCTCGCTCCTTTTATGCAATGCTACACCCCCTCGTTTCTCTTTTTGGGTGTAAAGAGAAACTTGATTTAGTCAATGAACTTAACAAGTGATTTAATTGGTTCAGTGGTTCCTTTGCCAACTGGTGACACCATTTCTATTCTTTCTTAAATGGGGTTGCCAAATTGCTGAGCATACACAGGCACCAGTTATGTTAGTCACTTAGTGGAAATGTAGGTCTTTTTGTACTATTTCATGACATCAGAAAGGGAGGTGCAAGCCACTTTCCAATTTAATTTAGTGATGTTACATATCAGTTAGTAAATAAGTATCCAAACCCGTTCATTAAAATTGTTAAGTAAACAAATTTATGAAGTAATATTAGATGTGAAACATTGCAAGGCACTTTAATATTCCAGGCCTAATCTCTTCCCTTTATTTTCTATTTTATGACATTTCTTAATCAAATTTCAAAGTATTCTTATAAGCAGTCATGTTGGAATAATACAGATGAAGAAAGTAGTGAGTATGAATGCGCTTAATTCAGCAAGGGCTGGTGGCTACACTTTGATCCCTTTTCCTTTGCACACAGCAGCTTGAACATGGAGTCCATGCCACAAGAACAGAATGATTACAACCTTTTGAATTATTGATTCCAAAATGCCTGGTGGGGTGCTTTTTCTAATTATGAAAACTTTGATGCAGAATTTGTAGGCAGTTACTTTACAATTTACTGTACACCATGCTTGCTGCTGTGCCAATAATTAATTCAAAGTACGTCTACCCAGGAAGTACTTTTCAATAGAGCTTTCCCTGGTTACTAGAGGAGGCGACCTCACTGGAATATGAGAATCTTCTCAAGAGTGTGGGATGTCTCATTAGTAGTAGTTATGTGGGATGTTCCGCTATCATCACTTGGCAAGTATTGTGTAGAATTAGCTACGAGCAGGACTATGAATTCTAATCGAATACACACTTTTTTACGAGTTACATGAAATGGATAAAAGCTCCTCCCTATTAGAAAAAAGTGCAAGTAGTAATAAGTATATATCTGCCTTACTTCTAGTAAAATAAATAGTTGTGATTATGTTAGTTTTGCTAATGTTTTAATTCAACTACTTTAAAAGTGAGAGCAGTAAACTTGTCGACTATTCTCATGTTCTCAATTATTTTTGAAATCTTTTCAAGGGGCACATTTTCATTTACAAAGGAGCATCTATGGCAATTAGTACTTTGTACTAACTAAAAAGCTAAAATGTTCAAGGCATAGATACATGCATGTAATGACATTGGCTTAATTGTATGTGTGAATAGAAATGCCATCCCACAGGTAGGCTAGATTATGTTAATGTAGGCTGAAGGCTTTAGTTGTTCGATTGTGGCATGCAAATAAAACAACAGCAGCTTGAGACTAGACAACTTTCTTAAAGACTGACTCTAGTTCAAACTCTAAGAATAAAATCAAAATCACTTTACTTTTCAGAACTTTCATGTATTAATAACTTGCCCATCCAATTCCTATTTTTCTGGAGTCCTAAAATAGTAAAATTATGGCATGAAGTGAAATGGTATTCAGCATAGAGGCAAGCATAGCATTTTTAATAACCTGAATGGCTATTGAAAATTTACTCATAACTCAAATACTTCTATTTTTAGCATTTTTTCATGGTGATATTATTAGAATGCTAATTTCAGAACTATGTCTGTAAAAGAAAGAGCCTTTCAAGAATCTAATTATCACCTCCTACTAGGTCTGTACTGACATCTGGGAGTGTCTCATGATTGCATAGGTCTCTCAGGCTTGTAGCCAAAGGCCATGCCAGGTCTGGACCTTCTGCCAGACACACCCTCCGATCCATTCAGTTTAAATGTCATCAAGTTACCTCATATATCACGCCCACATACACACACTGCCAAATCGTTTATGTAGTTCACGAAAGGGTGGAGCTCACTTGTGATTAGCTGTTATTCACATTTTTACAAGAGTTTTATTTTATTTTATTTTTTCTACAAGCGTGATTATGTCAATTCAGTGTGCTGGATTAGCCATACAAATGGTCGTGACCTTCATTAATCCTTCCCCTCCATTCCTCTTCTCCTCCACCCCCCTCCCATGTCAATCATGTTAAAGTTTTAGATTTTGGGATAAAAATTTACAAAACTAATTCTATGTACAAAAAATTATAACTAGCTATTATACATTAAAAAGTGGTTTTAAAAAAACATGGACTAGAGCATTGCAGAGTGCAGCCTGTGAGTGACTGCATTAACATCATGTTACATGACAAGTTAGTGTGCCTCTTGTCGGGTCAATAGGAAGTCTTTCCAAGTTATTTTACACACTTCATCATCTCCCACCACTTCAAATGGCTTGGGTAAGTGGAGGTTGTACTTGATAGCCTCAATGCGCAGATCCTCCATGCTCTTGACGAAGCCTTCTACTTCCTCTGCAGATAAATAAAACAACAACAACAACACATAATGTAATCAAATAATAATAATAAATATTTCAGTCATTCTCGGCTGAAATAATTATAATAACAGGAGCAGCAAATTTTCTTGCTTTAACAGCCAATTAAAACTTAACCCGATGTTTCGACTTCTTGCCGAAGTCCTCTTCAGGGGTCAACTGAGGTCGAACTCTCCATGGTGATAGTCAGGTTAAGTTTTAATTAGCAATATTGGCCGTTAGAACGAGAAAATTTGCTATAATAATAATAATAACAACAACAACAACAACAACAACAACAATAATAAATAATGCGGTGTATCTTGCATGTTAGTGCCAGGACGTGGCTAATGTCACGGATAGATTGGTCGGCTATATCCTATTCTTTATAGTCTGCGATAATTGCGTGTAAACCAAAATAAATTGTGACATGAGTTTACAATGATCTCCCTTAAATTGCAACCTAGGAATGAGTTCTTATGCTGTGCCTTTCTTTGAGAGTCAGCAAACTAAGTTAAATGATGGTTTGGCACACACCAGAACCAAATTATTGAAGAGTGCAGACTAATTCAATGAAAATAACGAAGTACTTAATTACCCTTCATGTGTGAAGAGAGTTCTCCCACGTTGGCATCCTCAACAGTTTTCTTGAGCTCCTTTACCTTGTCAAACATGGCCCAGTCATAGGGTGGGATGGTCTTGGGGAGTAGCTCACTAAACTGTTGCACACAAACACACACACACACATACATACATACTCACATGCATGCTCAAAAGCAATATGTGACAATTTGGAATGAGTGATAGCACGGGTAACCATGCTGTTTGGGATTAGCAAATGTAATGCAATTGAAATAGCACTCAGATTCGTCTCATGCTATTTCAATTGCTTTTACGAATATTAATAAATTGAACGTTACCCATGCTACCACTTGTTAATAGTAGGCCATCTAATAATAATAATATTTAGATTTCCGAAGTTGCTTCCTCAAAAACTTTATTCTCTGCGTACGGCTCCTCAAAGTCTGTTTGGATTAATTCCGTATATTGCGGATATATAGAGAACTTCTGAGAAAAGAATGACTGAAACTCTTCGATAGCATAGCCTCCTACTAGAAACTACTCAAACTGTATGTTTCCAAGGTAGCACTCACACATACTAATTCAATTAGCTACTAACTGTGCTATTTCACTTCTCCCTGTGCTATTTCAATTGAACAGCTATTTCAATTGAACAGCGATATTTCCCCATAGGATACCATTTTGGAGTCATATAAAACCCACGACTATACAATGTCACATGTACAGCTGCAATATTTTAACAGCATCTTGTTGTATATCCTCACATTGCCAGTGGCCCAAGCTCCTGTTTCTTTCACTTCACTATCATATTCCTCCTCCTGCAATAAATATCACAAGCAATCAAACAACAATACCAATGACCTATCTTGTCTAACCACCATGACTTATTCAAACACTTTAAACGTAGAGGTCGTGTTTTTAAATCAATACTATTCTCTGTACGCAAAATCTGTGACCTCGTTAACCACATTCTGAATTCCTTCTGGAGATCCAGGTATAAAAAGGAGACAGCCCGCATGCCATTTGACCTCTAGCTTCTTCCATTCAATTAAAAAAAGTAGAATAGCTCACTATTCTTTCAATCCGAAAAACGAGTGCCCCAACACACAAACAGCTATTATACAGTAGGAGTAAAAAAAAAGTTTCGAATTCCGTTCCGTAGTACGGCCCTAAAACGGTAGTTTTTAAACCGTAGTTTTTATCGTTGCGTTCCGTACCGTTCTGACTAAACGGCCGACACCGTTTACTAAAGCGGTAAAAAACGGTGAAGCATTTCCGTCGATTCACAGATATTTTCTAGCTAGAAACTCTTCTATAGCTATATCAGCAAGCTAAGGCCTTGTATCGACTATTAAACGCTACGGGGATAGTGCAAAAAAGCTCGTATAAAATTTTAACTTGCTTCAATAAAGCTGCAGACTGAAGTTCCGACGGACACAGAGCTATAACGAGGTCCGCACTTCGTAGATCTTCTGTTAGCTACTGATAGACCTCCAGTAGTAAAAAATCTAAGCCCGAGAAGGCCCTAACAGCGAGAAAACGTCGATACTATGCGGTGGTCAAACTAACAATTCTCTGCGAGACAACTTCGAATAGGACGGCTTCAAATTTTTTTTAACCCGAATAGCTCCGCCTTCTGGAGCCTGTAAACAAAAAATCGGAACATTTTATTGGATAAACGATTTTTTACATTTCTTTGAGTGAGACATACGGTGAACGAGAAAGATTAAAACGGTAACGCGGTCGAACGGAACGGCCGTTTTTCAACAAACGGCGTACCGTTTCCCCCCCATTTTTTAATTTTGCGACGGCCGTTCTACGGAACGGAATTCGAAACTTTTTTTTGACTCCTACTGTATGTATAACATAGTAAAAAAAAAGTTTGCTTCTATCACTATCACTGCCTTTGTGTATGCCGAACTATTGGTAGCTGGATATGCATAAAGTAATAACAGTATTGGCTAGCAGTACTTTGATGGTACACTGTACAGTTGAATTTAGCTGCATCAATGGCAAACAGTACTCTCTTATGTCACTCTGCCATTTGGTCTTTTTTCTTCCTTTGTTCTGTTGAGGTACTCATGACATTCTTTATTTATGTGACCTTGTTGCGCTAAGTTACTGTAAGGCATCCCAAAAATTGTCTCGGGATAAGTTCAAGACAATTATGGCAGCCGCCTTTGCCCACTAACCATGAAATATAGGCATGGCCTATTCCCTTTAATACGTGAACTCCTCATTTTAGACCTGGGCTGAGGGTCAATTAAAATAGTGTTCAGATTATCAGACATTCAGGTCAAAGGTTTGAATAAGTGAGTAAACAACATTTATAAAACGTACAGAATATTTGACAATTTCTTCCGATTTTTCCGCCACAGATGGATGATTGCAATATTTGTCCTAAAAGAAAAACAACATATCAAAAAAATTGCTTATGCTACCATTGCTCATTTGCCCAGACTGTATAGCTAGTTATCCTGAATATAATGTAAGTAGAAGCCCATATTAGCTGTACTGTATTGCAACTGTGTGTGCTCCAATTAGAATGGGGATTAATTGTTACATTGAGGTATTACGACTTCATGTCCTCCTCAGGGGGCAAGAAGTCGAAACATAGGGTCAAGTTTTAATTTATGCTATTAAAGAAGAAAAATAAGCTATTATTATTATTTTACTGCTGAGAATGACTGAATTATAAAATCAAAATGCTTCTGCACTTGAAAGATCTTCATGTCCATTCTTTTACCATCACATTGGCATAATACATACATATGCATATGTGTTGAGGTAATTATTCATTCCTTACTTTACCTGAATGACATCCACGAGGTCTTCAATGGTCTTACTCTTCCATCCTTCTGTGTCCAGGAAATCAGAGAAGGCACTAGCCAGGCAATGGTCTCTGCTGGAATGCAAATTTTCAGAGAGACACACTACGTACAGCTTCTTGGGGGACTCTCTGCGGGCATCTACCATAGAAATACAATCCCGAACATCTTACTTTTAAATTATCAGTACATAATGTGCAAAATAATTAAAAATTTACTGGTGTCAGTAAAGATGTCCAATGGCATTCCAGCTGACCACAACTAAGCATTGGTAAGCAAGCATATATTTATTGCACGGCACGTAAATTGTCATCATTCAATAATTTACGATTGAAATACAGAAAGTGAAATAGAATGTAACTAAGTGAAATGCCACAGTAGCTAAGTGAAATAGTACGGGTAAGTACACATGTGTGCCGTGCTGCTGCAGTGACCTTGAAAATTTATAGTTAGAGTAGTTTCTAGATAGGAGGCTAGATATATATTATATGTGACCGGTTTTGGGAAAATCTACTGAATCAGAATAACTTCAGTTGGGTGCTGGCACACTCTTAAAACCCGCCAAATAGGCCATGGTTGCTAGGGCGTGTTAACAGCTACCAAGAATGAAGACTGGAAGTCGATCGCATCTCAAGAAATACCCCTGTCACCATTTTTGCCTCAGCGGTGCAAATAATCTGGAGCACTCTCAGGCAGTACTGCACGGCTACCCCCGTAGTTTAGATATTTTGTATATCATTTTCTTACCCTTGCGTGCAGGCCATAACGTTGACTTTTTGTTGAATTTTATTTTACTTTTCTATTTACTCACCTTACCACGTGAACTATTGTCGATTATTTCAGTGAAATTCTGTATATTAAAAATATCTCAACGTTATAGGGTCGACCCCTGTGGCCCTAAACCCTGGCAAAATTTGAACCATAGCAGTTAGTCCATTCCTGAGCAGTACGCAAGAGAAGATTCTGGATCCATTACTTTAGAGCGCGAGAATTTTTTGTTGTAAGTTGACTCCGCCCCACCCTATCAGTATGCTTTGTTACCTAAAATATGTAATTAAGCAGGGCTGCCCTAATGAATAATACAGCAACATGTCGGACATATAAGAGCAGGCGTTCCTTACCTATTCTGTTATGTTACATATTATAATAATAGCAAATTTTCTCGTTTTAACAGCCAAACTTAACCCGATGTTTCAACTTCTTGCCAAAGTCCTCTTTAGGGGTCAACTTATGTCGAACTCTCTGTGGTGATATAATACATATATATATTTTGGCAAGAAGTCGAAACATCGGGTTAAGTTTTAATTAACAATATATTGGCTGTTAAAACGAAGAAAAAAAAATCACTATTATAATAATTATTTCAGCCGAGAATGGCTGAATCATGTTACATATTACGTATTTGTCATTGATAACTCACCAAAAGCTCTCTGGAAACTTTCCCCGCAATAGTCCGCCAGACATATGAACAACGTGTTTTTGGCCCTGAGGTCTTTTAGTGTAGCTTGGTACACGGTGGTATTGGAGAAGTTGTTGACAAACAACAAGTCTCCGAAGTGATCGACCAAGTTAGCCTCTTGCCCGGTTGCACCAAAGAAACCTCCGGCGTTTCCCATCATTTTGCTGTATCGTCCTTGGCCAATAAAGATCACAACAGCTATAGGAAAAGGAAGCACATATAATAGACTGCAGTCTGAGACATTGGTTTAAAACTCCACAATTTGGAATCTTTACTTGGCAAGCATTGCTTATTGTCGAAAGTATTTTAAGAACAAATGTGGGTTGATGATCCATACACTACAAGTCACATATCCAATTCTGTATAACTGTAACTCCTGAGCAGTATATGTATCGTTACAACTTGGTATGGACTACAACTTACAGAGCATTAGTTTAAGTTAGTCTCACTGGTTGTGAGTTGGATATCAAACTTAACTACAAGTCTATACTGCTCTAATCTCCTCTGCTCAGATTATTATCAAAATAAAATAAAATAAAAATAAAAATAATAAAGTGGACTAATATCTCCAGCATAAACTGGACCTGAACCAATCCGCACAAATCAAGCCACACCCCAAACAGTGCACACCATTATCTTGAGGCCCAGGGAGAGGGCACTTTGGTCCAGCTGGTTGAGGGTTAAAAGCAAATCCCTGCTGCTGATTTGATGGGCCATAGAGCCTAAACATGGGTCCAGTGCACTCAAAACTCTTTACTTTCTTATTGAGCTTGTGACCTCGGCCGTAGACAAACATGATGTTCTTGGCAGGTGCCATCCCTTTCTCCACGATGAGGTTGTAAATGAGATTCATCTGCTCACGACATTGCTTCTCTCTTCCATGAACTAACTCCCCTCCACAGACTAGGTAAAAGAGTGTCCGTGGATCTGATAACAAAACAACAACAGCAACAAAAAACAACAACAACAACAACACAATTGCATTAGCAATTAAAATTCTCCCATCAATTACTAACCCCCAGCATGTACATAGTGCAGGTTACACCACCCACTGTCTGTCTGTCTGTCTGTCTGTCAGTCAGTCTGTCTGTCTGTCAGACAGTTTTATCACCATATCTGTTAGGCAGCTGAGTCTATCTATTTGCCTGCAGTCAGTTAGTCAGTCTGTTTGTCTATCTGTCCATTCATCAGTCAATGGAAGTCTGTCCATGAGTTGGTCAGTCAGCCAACCTATCTATTAGTCAATCTGTTTGTCCGTTCGTCCATTTGTCTGTCTGTCAGTCAATCCGTCAGTCTGTCAATTTTGGCCAATTAATGTGCCAATAACTTAGTTATCCACATTTAAACAGCATATCTTATAAGAACAAAAGCTTGAACAAGTACAATAAGTTACATCTCTTGTGTCATACTCTTTACGAAGCTCTTTATCAAACTGAGTCAGTAAAAATTACCATATTAGCAATGTTAACTCTTCTGAAGGGTTATATCCTAGCAGTACTACATCCTTACCTCTCTTTGGTGTCGTGTTGCCTCCACCAAACAATCCTCCATTACTAGCACAAGCTTGTTGACCGTCAAAGCCAAAACCCCCTCCAGCAGCTTGTTGTTGGCCCCCAAAGCCAAAACCCCCTCCAGCAGCTTGTTGTTGGCCCCCAAAGCCAAAACCCCCTCCAGCAGCTTGTTGTTGGCCCCCAAAACTAGAAAACCCTCCAGATGCTGGTTGAGCTGACTGTCCAAAAAGCCCTCCAGTGGTTTGTTGAGCTGGCTGTCCAAAACCACTTCCGAAAGTCCCCCCAACCTGTGAACTTCCGAAACCTCCTCCTCCAAATGCATTCTGCTGACCAGTGGCTGCTTGGGATCCAAACAAGCTTCCATTAGGAGATGCAGTACTGGTTGCTGGGCCACTGGTACCGCCAAACCCTGAACCAAACGGGCTCCCAACAGTAGTTGTGGTAGCTCCTCCGGTAGACCCGAATACCGCCGAAGAGCCGGTACTTCTTGTTGGCACATTCGTGGCATTTTCACCCGGGGGAGCTGAAGATTGCTGACTCACTGGTGGAGCCGAATTTTCAGAAGTAGGTGGCCCAGCATTCTCTGGTGCTTTGGGAGCCCTAGACATACTGTAAGGAAGGTAAGGACCACACTTCTGACACGCCCATTCCTAACTCAAGTGGGTGGGGCTGTACGTGCTTGGGAAGCAGCACCCCCTCACGTCACGCGAGCTAGTCGAGCCATCTTGTGTGCGAGTCATTGTGTGCGATTCCCCTTTACCTACTAATATTTGTTGCACACGTTTTCACAGAGCAGAGAGAACATCATAAATCAACCTCTATTTTGAGCCTACCAAGAGATTAGCAATTCATTTAATTATATTGTAGCTAGTTACTGATCATTATACTGCCAGACTTTATGGGATACCAATATGATTGATAAAAGTGAAACAAGCAAAATTGTGAGCCACAATTGATAAAACAATTTCATGAATCTTCATTCAATCTCAGTATGAATTACACGTATATAACCCACTAAGTACAATATTCCATTTAAACAACATTCCATTTAAACAGTTCTACATAATTTCAAGATTATTCCAAACACTCTTACCCTTATCAGTGGCTCTTTTTAAAATCAATTTTTAAATGCCAGACAAAATACATATAAATTATTTTAAAATAAAATGGAAGAGAATTGTGATGGTGAGTTTTGAACATGATTGGTTGATAGACATGACTGACTGACTGACTGATCAAGTTTTGATAGTTCTTGCCAATTGCTGCACCTCTGCTTGACGGGAGCCGGAGAAAATAAAAGAGACAGAAAATGAAATTATTACATTCATTTGGACTAATGTCACATTATTCATCCCCACACTTACAGCGACTGTAAATTTATATCCAGCCAATGAGTTCCCAATTCAAAAATTATTCCCTTACAAAAAAAAAATAATAATAAATAAATTAAAAAAATAAAAAATAATAATAATAATAATAAATAATAATAAAAAACATATGAATAAAATAGTTTAAATACCGTTGCTATATTGTTGTCAGGTGTAATAACTTGGCAAGTGTGCAATAACACTTGCCCGGTATTTAAACTAGTTAAAGCATGAGCGCTTAGTGCCTAGTACATTTATCGCACTCAGTCCTCGGGCCTACGGCCCTCGGGCTGTCGTGCAATAAATCGACTAGAAACTAAGTGCTCATGCTTTAACTATAACCTATTTCCAAGTAAATACAACAACAAAGATATGGCAGACACTCTTATTCATGACATTAACTGCCTCTGTTTTATCACTGAACTACTTGATAGCAAAAGTCTGACTTACTCAAAGCCTGAGAGATTAAGTAAGGATTGACCTTTTCTTCTTTCTTGAATTTATTCTGTGAATAGGAGAAAAAAAAATTACCTAGTGAGTCATTGGGCCATACTATTGAATGCTTACCTTGAGTTCTTTTCTTGATCTCTTTGGTAACAGTAAGGTCATCATCGTAAAGTCAGTCCCCACCTTACCCAATGCTGTGAAAAACGTCTTGGTTTCTGTAAAAACAAAGTACATAAATTAAATCACATAACCATGCTGCTGGGACTGACGCGCGCACACACACACACACACACACATACACACACACACACATACCATCTTTAGTCCACCTGGTAGCCTTGTGTCTGTGCCGGTAAGAAGCAGAGGTAGTATGTCCTATACCTTCAATGATCACGTCACTATAGCGTAACACGTTGCCACCAATTAATCATATATTTTAGCCAGATAGTCACATGCAATACAATTCTGTCCTTCAGGTCAAAGAACTGAAAGAACTCAAAAAACACTTTCAATGGTTACAATTGATAAACTCGCGGCATCAGACTAACCATTGGCAATAGGATTATTACAAGTCTAATATTGCTCAGATATATTCTGTCCATGTTACTACACCAGCTACGTAGGTTGTTGCCAAACTGACTATTTCTCTGTAACTGATTAAGTACAGGTTACACCATGACGTGGAGGTATGTATGGGATTTACACAACTGGAGGTCCGAGGATAGTGTAAATCCCGTACTGACCAAACACGGAGGGGTGCAACTGACTTGTACCATAGGAAATGCATAAAAAACTAATGTTTGACTGGACTATTACTTATTCACCTTCTTGGAGGTGGGTATGAAAATTATTCACCTTGAATTGAACAATCTGATTGGATGGTTCGAATTGTACCTTGATACAAAGTACCATGGTAAATTACATTTATCAAACAGACAATATTACAACAAGAGAGAGAAGAGCGAAGGACTACATATCCTATAACATAAGCCATACAATAAATACAGATCACATGCTCGACATATGCAATGTGACGGTGGTGTGTGTAGAACAACTGTAGTGATACATTCCCACTGTGACACTCAGCAGATGTTTATCACACTGACCACCATTCCCCACTTATTGTAGGTTTAGGTCACAATTATCCTCCTTCACACATCTAGGCGCTATAAATTTGTTCATCTTATTTTAGTGCTCACCTTACTAACTCTGACTCATTTGAGGCTGTCGTGTCTACCATCAAACTATAAAATAAAAGCACATGAATTGAGCGAAAGTAAAATATTATATTATGTGTGTTGTGTGTGTGTGTGTTGTGAGTGTGTGTGTGTGTGTGCGTGTGTGCAGTTAAGGTAGTCAAACGGGATTTTCAATAGGGAAGTGACAATATAATATAATAATGGTTAAATTACATGTGAACAGTATAGTTGGTCATCAACCCAGGGGCATGAAACACGTGCTTCAGTGAAGAGTAGGTTGATACATTCAAAGCAAACATCTCAGCCGATAAGCTACTGATTGTCTCGTCTACTTCTACTCTAGGCCATTGTTAAACTATCTCACCTTCTTTGATCTACAATGATCTTGCCATCTTCACCGATTCGAAGCTGCGGCACAATCCTATTTTCATCCTCCTCTTCTTCTTCTTCCTCTTCATCGGTTTTGCTCTCCGCATCGCTGGGGGACTTCTGTTGTCGTGGAGACGGAGTCAGACATGTTGATGGATTGGCAGATGATGGAGACTTCTCTTTCTTCTTAGAGTCATCAAATATGGTGCTAAATATTAATAATACGGACAAAATTGAAATAAAGAGCCAAAGATAGTGGCGAGTTAAAAATAGCAAAGTTCCTATTTCTAAAAGAGGAACAATATTCCAGGGCTGCATGATCACACAAAATAGAGATGGCATTGTTGCCATGCTGTGATCCAAGAAATATCCTGGTCATGAGTGAAACACAATATTGTTTCCATATTTCTTGCAGTAACACTGTACTTTTAACAGTCACTTAAAAATGTGACCCAAACATGCCGGATTGGTAAGATTTAAACCAAAATACTCTGGACAGTTAGGTGCTAAATAGCTTAAAAACAACAACAACAACAAAAGCAAGACAAAAAACATTTAGTATTTTTATAAGATTCCAATGTTTAAAAAGCATATTTTCATTAGGAAGTCAATCAGAAGTGTGTGTGCAAACGCGTGTGTTGATGAATAGAGACTGAAAGATACAGCAACAATTGCACTGAGGTTAGGCCTTCATTTGGGGTTGTTCTAAAAGGTGCAGAAACACCCAAGTCACAGTGAGGGTAAGTGAAACTGTTACTGAGAAGCCTTTAGATGGCATGACTTAGTAAATGCACATTTTCATCCACCAAACTATGGTATTGGTTCCAACATTTCTTGGAGCAATACTAAGTGTACATTTCTTTGGTGTCAGTGCTTATTAGCAATCATATTCATTAGTTGAGCCTCACCATCCTGGCTTCTCTAGCTGTCTATATATGAACATGCAAGTTGTACTTCTCTCTGACTTTTAAATTCCACCATGTGTGCACCTGCAAAGGTTTATTACTGGCTCATAACAATAATGAGTGATTTATCGTTGAACTTTAATGTGCAATAGAAGTTTGGTATAGGGTCATCAACTATTGAACATTACATCAATTATTTAAGATTAGAGAAGGTAATGGAAAATCCAAATGCTTCTGCTGGAAAGGATCATCATTTTAACAGAAGAATTGTGTGCCAATATAGATATTTAATAATTCATCCACTCTTCAAAACATGGAGCATGGGTAGATGAAGATTGCTTGAAATATTTAGCTACTATAATAACACCAATGGGAAGACCCCAAAGGAAGAGAGTGTTACTACACTGGTATGTGACAAAACAACATAATGACTTCTATGTGTTGAGACATTGACTGAACTTTTATAGTCAGTCTGTAATCTTGTCCACTAGGACAAATCCTTGCAAGAATACATATGTACATAATGCACCTGTAAGAGCAGAGGTGTGTGTGTGTGCATGCTTGTGTGTATGTATGTCTGTGTGTTTGTGCATGTGTGTATGTCCATGTGGTGGCTGTGTGGTGTAGTGGTTGTGTCCTGGGCTCAGGCAGGGCCTCAGGTCCCCGAGTTCAAGCCCAACTCTGGCATTTTTTCCACCTGATTTTCCATCTGCCTCTCACCAGCCCCGCCAGTCCACCCAGCTGTGATTGGGTACCTGGCTTTTGCTGGGGTGCAAATTTAAGGCCTTTTCTCACGCAACAGCAAAGGTCCAGGTGGGACTTCGGGTGCCCACACCACTTGCTGTGAGGAAAGACCTGTTCTCCTGCGAGTTCCTAGCCCGGCTCCAGGAGCTTTGCTTGTACGGCTCACAGTGCCTGCTTAGTGCAAAGGCATCCTGGCTCTGCCAGGTGCGCGTGACCGCCTAGCGGCAGCAAGAGAATTTGCATTTGCATGTCCATGTGTTTGTGCGTGCGTCTAGAAAAATATTTAGTCTTTAGTGTTGTGACTTGGTCTCATATGTTGAAGCAATACAAACACTAGATGCTCGCCACATGGCAGTCTAAACTAAACCCACAAAATAGAAGCCACACACCAGCATGAAGACCATGGAGGTTGAGGTTGAAATAGACAATATGTTATTATGGTGTGTGGAGAGGTCAATGTATATAATAATATGTTATTATGGTGTGTGGAGAGGTCAATGTATTACGACAGTGGCAATGATGTGTATTCATTTATTACTCATTGGCTGAGCTGGGTTGTTGAGACGCCGTTTGAAGGAGTAAGGAAGCGATGGCTATTGTCGCTAAAAGTGGGTTAAATCGGTGAGGAAAAGACAGCAAAGGTTATTTAAAAAGCATTTAAATAGGTAAGTAATAGTTTCACAAAGCCTAAGTCCACAATCATGGCTAGATGGACAGAGAAACTGAGAAACAGGAAGAGATGGACCAAGGTGGAGAAGGGAATCTATGGCTCAAGAAGAAAGAGTTGAAGAAAGGAAAATGATGATTATACTAAACCAAGTATTGAATGGATTAAAATATTTTTACTGCATTCCTAATTTGCAAAAAATAGTACATCAAAGGCCACTTGCTAAAGTATATTGTTATGTTCAAAATGCACTTGTAGAATGTTCTTGGAGTGCAACTATTGCAGCAACTAGAACTTTCCAATATTTATGCTTATTTTGTATACCGTAAATATAAATATAAATATACAGTTCCTAAATGAGTTGGCGAGGGCACAGTGAAATGATCTAGTGCTTGACTCTTGTCAATGTCTCTCAACAAACCATCTATTAAAATGGCTAACATACACAGAGATAGAAGGTGGAGAATATTATTAATTCATTCATTTCGCACACTATTTTAACGATAGCAGCCAGCCAGCCAGCCCAGCTCTGCAGTGACAAAGAAAAAAAATCACTCAAAATTCAATTCTCACTGCCTAACTGCACAAATAATGTTTTTGGCTCCACAAATGCCAGCTGTAGTTGGCTTAGCTTACATTGGTAGTTCAACAGAGCTATAATGGTCGAGGTTGGTACTCCCATGATAGCCATGTCTTACTTGCATGAAAAGGTTGCTTCTTTCAATAGGAAATCATAATTAGCTATTGTTATGAAGCTTCTCTTACTCATTCCCACCAGTCATTATTATTATAGTAATTACTATATAGGGCATTCCTACTTTGTTTGAATGGAACACCAGGTGGCTAATAACTATAGAAACTATTACTTGTATCATGCTGACAGTCTATCTCTGCCTATTGCTGTGCAGTTATTGTTACTTATTTCCTTAAGTCTCTACCAAACCTCTTTCTATGCTTGACTACACCTTACCTCATTGGATTAGCCGAGGGATTGTAGTATATCAAGTCTCTCATTGTCATGACGGTCTTATCAGGAGCCTCGCGAACACGGCTGACTCGAGGCTTCTTCTGAGAAGGAGATTTGGCAACTGTCGTTGGTGAGCCTCCCTCCTCGCCACTGGCACTGGTAGTACTGGCAGTTGAAGGACTCTTGTCACAACCACTAGACCTCTTGCTGGACTCGTTAGTTTTCTTTTGACCACGTTCTATTAAAGGAAAAAAAAAAAGCTTTATGAATTGATAAAAATTTCTTCTTACATTATTTTAGGATGACCCCTATGTCAAGTTAACCAGCCGTTCTCTGCGCATAAACGGGTAAAGGGGAGGGGTGCAGGGGAAGAGAATGTCTGGTAACTTTCGTCAGGTTTTCGTGAAATTGTCCCAGAATGTTTGGACAGCAAATTAAGTGACAGTTACGTAAACATCACTTTTATGCACTGACTAAACTATGCACTTGCTGTGTTTTGTTTCATGGTTATGTTCTCAGTAGATATCGCGCAGGTCTACGATGTCACAAAAACGAAATTAATTGCATTCCAGCATTTCACGAAAACCTGGCGAAAGTTACCAGACATACTCCGAGAACACCAAGTTAACGAGACTATATGTCTGGGGTCTATCCAACGAGCAGAAACCATTACTGAAGCATACTTTCATACATTTAAGATCTGGCCTATTAGACTATCAGTCTTGTATCCGACAACACAAATTATCGAAGTATTATTTGCTTTCGGAAGAGTTATAAATGAACATATTCTTTTCTTTTTTTACTTATCGTAGTATTGATGATGAACTTTATATTTATTAAGACATTTTGGCTTTGAGAAGCGGTACAATCGTGAAAACCATGACAACAAATGTTTTCACGATTGTACCATTGCACAACTGATGAAGGCTTCTCTAAGCCGAAACGTCTTGATAAAATTAAACTTCATCATCAATGCTACGATAATTATGTTCACTAATAAGTATTAATGTAGTAGTTAAAAATGAATTTGTATAGTGTTATTTCGGAAGAGTTGTTCTTGGTTTTGTTGTTGTCCCACTTAAAGATCTCGGGTGAATACGAGAGCTCCACACTATAGCATAACTAAAGGGTGTGGTTATGGGTACGGCCAACTAACTGCGTACAACCTCCAGATAGTAAGGATTGACCAGGATAAAGTACACAATGACAGGATCGATACAATTCCGAAACCACCAAGTCTTGCCACGTTTTTTGTCCAACACACTCATACACGACAAACATACCTGACACTTCTACGGACAACTATAATAAATACGATCAATTATTCCTGACTCCATCACAATTATTCCTGACTCTATCACAATTATAATTATGGAGCATTTCCCCCTTATCTTGAGGGGTTTTGAGGCTTGACCAGTCCATGAAAAACAATAACTTAATACTAGCCTTCGTTTATAAAGCCGTATATCCAGACACTTCCACGAGAACCCTGTAATGAACTAGCTACAGTACTCGTGAAGGCTTTGTTTCTGAATACAAGCTTACCTTCTAGAATATCCGCCGAATCATTTTGCTCGGCACCCCGCGGGTCTGGGATCCCAGTCGCCTCCGCCGCAGCTGAGAAGCGAGGCCTCTGTTTCCTCACTCTGTTAGGCTCAAACTTTCTTCGAAACATAGCCGCCGTGTTTTGTTTACGTGCTATTGCTGACGTCAGCACTCGCGTAGAAGCCGCGATAAAGAAAAAAAAAAATAAGTGGGCGGATAAAAGAGCTCCACCCCTTCTCTCCAAGGCGGAGGCGTGCAAACGCCACGGAGTTATAATGGCGTCAGGTAGACTTATAAAAAGTTATATTCAGGACATATCTGTGATTTTTATATCTTGCTGCAGGACCTGTGACAAAAACCTTTGAATTCAAGCTCCAGAAAGGCAACAGAGGTATTCATCTGCATGACAATGGGAATAAACAATGGAGCTAACAAATGAATAAATCACTTCCTTTGTATGCTTGCAATTAATATTAATAAACTTCCTGTGTCTTCAGGATTTGGCTTCTCAATTGCTGGAGGCAAAAATGATCCATATATTCAAGGAGACAACGGATTTTTTGTTACAAATGTCTTTGCCGATGGAGTAGCTCACAGAGAAGGATCACTCAAAGTGGAAGACAAGATACTTAAGGTGGGTTGTCACAATAGCACAAATGATTGCATACAAATTGAACCTAAAGAGCTATAAACTTGATCACTGACACTGACAAATAATTTTCTATAATGCAACAATGTAGGTAAACGGTCAGGGTTTGGATGGACTGACTCACGATGAAGCTGTCCAAATACTGAAGAGGACAACAATGGCAACATTCAAAGCTCAGAGGATAAAAAGAAAAATTTAACCGAAACTGAGTCCATGTCATGCCTACCAGATATTCAATCCTGTCAGTACATATTTCTGCATACTTCCAAATTTGCAATAATGTGAACCCAGTGAATTACAAAGTATATTAGTACAAGTGAATTTACATAGAACCTTACTTCCACGAGGCTTCACAGACTGTACTCTGCCGCTGGAGCTGGCACTCTCTTTGGACTTGGATTTTGTCTCTTTCCTTGGACGCTTCTTTCCCTGGCACAAATAAGGTTGCTATTAGTAACCAACAGTCAAAATAAAACATAACAAAATTTTTTTAGTGGTATTTGTACTGGCCAACATAAATCTTTAACTAATATCCTGACCCCAACTGGTTTGACTGGTGATTACACCTAAGTCGAAGGAAAAATAATAATCAAATGGGTTACTTTTACTTACTGCAATCCCTTGTTGCTTCAGTTTACGGCCATCAGGTGCTCTATCAATACTCTCAAGCTCCTTCTCCTTGCTTCCAGCCCCGCTACTAACTTCTTCAACTTCCATGGAAGATAAAGAGGCAAATATCTCCAGAGGCAAACTGACATCTAGAGTTAGTGTAGGGCACAAACCATTGTTGCTTTCCATTGGCTGCGGGGAGTCATTGGGCTCTGAAGAATCACTAGATTGGCCCTTGTTACCAAGTGGGCATGCCGATAAAGCTGTTTCTTCGGGGAGAGTTGCAATTGGATTCTGAGGAATGACAACAGACTCAACAGATTGTGTTTCTTCCTCTGAAGTGGGATTTACTTCATTACAGGATGTATCAAGCGATTCCGAGGTTTCAATGGGAGGTGTGGCTTCCTCCGAAGCGGGTATATTGACGACATTAGGTGGGGAGAGCCGCTCGTCGCTGAGCGTCTTTTCTGGCGGGGTAGAATTAGGCGAATTTGAATCGGTAGACGAAAGTGATGCATTTGTTGAGACAGGGATGGTTGAAGGAGCTGGTAAAGGAGGTGTGGCATCATCTGTGATGGGTGATCCAGTTATAATAGTTTGGTCAGTATGTAGATCGTCATTGGAGGGTGAAGAAGCAGAACCTGTTGCAGTACTAGCTTCCTTAGTTTTCTCAGCCTCACTGTTCCTAACTAAATAAAGCATTTACATCAATGCCAACCTCAGACAAAAAAAAATATTAAAGGATAAATAACCTAGCTAACAAAACAAAAAAAACAACAATAAACTCGCTAGTAAAGATACTGCAGACAAGAAGATCTTATCACTTCAACTAAAACAACTCTTGTCAGCCCACAGCAGCCTATAGTATGAAATTTGGCTGGCTAGAATTCCTAGGTAACATTTTAAATCAAGGTTATCAGTTTGCATCAAGAAGAATTATATGGATTAATAGGGACAGCAAGGAATACCATCCTTGCAGCTAAAAATATGACACAAATGTGCAAAAATAAGACAGAAATGACATACATATAAGCAGAAATACGACATAGATATGACAAATAAAACACAGATATGACAGAGATATGACACAAATAAGCAGAGAAATGACACAAGCAAGCACATGAGACTATTAACGGTTACCTTCGCTGCAAGTAACTTCTGATGCCTTACCAGCAACCTGTGGCGTATCCGGAGGCAACAACTCCTCCGGCTCCTGTGCTCTGCTCTTGGGTTTCGTTCTCCCTAGATTTGTTGGCTTGAACTTGATCTTCATCCTTACTACCTGTGTTCAGACTGACACCTTACCACGATGCCCGTTAAGTTATAGGCGGAGTGTTCTACATAGCTGTGGTCAATTACAAATGTGTGGTGCAATGTCTCTCATTATTGACGATCCTTTACCCGTGAAACAAATTTCATTATGTTTTCGGAAAAGAGCGGCGATTCACCAGACTTATGGCAAGAAATGTTGTTACAGTTAGTAGAAAGATTTCTTCTGTACTAAAGTAAGTGCGTATGATGAACCGCAGGGGCACTGGGGTCCTCCTTTAACCTCAGATAATACAAAATTCAATGGAGATGTTTCATGGTCACCAGAATTCTGGAGTTGTACTCAAGGTGCATGTTGTAATATTTCCAGACCACTTACATTTCTAGCCAAGTGTTTAGAACTTAAGATTGGTAATAGCAATTCACTCTCATATTCAGCAGGACCCAATTTAATTATAATAAGTTCGTGTTTGGTTATTATTTTACATTATGGAAGAAAATAGTAAAATAATATATAGCTAAATTATTTATGAACCATGAAGATTAGCAATCTCCTGATAGTGCCATAATCTCAGCTGCAAGTACTGTATAACAGGCTTAGGATATAGCTAAATGGAATTTTTTTTTTTTTTTTTTTTTTTTTTTTTGTGCTATAAAGGTTGGCTAAGCTACGAAGAGCATACTAATAACTAATCAGTTCACTGTAGGAGTTTTAAAACAAATGAATGGTTTTGTGGTACTGTTATGTTATGTCCAGTGAGTGCAGTAATTTGAAAGCTATTATCCGGTAAAAGAACTTCAAATTTACTTGATGTGTCAGAAATGTACCTACTTGTATGGTTTTCATATTTTATGATACTAGTGGTGTGCTTGAGCACAAATGGCGAGCGAGCCTAAATTGTTAAATAATTAATTTTAACTTCTAATTCAAGCTACTAAAAAAAGTCACGAGTTCTTTTGAATTATGTGTATATGGTAAAGGGGTTTCAATGCCATAGTAACTGTTTGAATAAAAAAACGACAACAAAAAAGCAAAACAAGTCACATTATTCAAATGTTTTCTTTGTTATATTCTTTAGTTAAGTAGTAGCTGTAATGCACAATACTTTCACATAACTGGACATACCTACACAAGACTTACATTCGTGGTTAGTCTAATGGCCATGAATTTTCAAATAATTACTATTGCATAAGGCTTATAACTATGACAAATAGTGCATTAACATACCACCGCCACTAACTTGAATAGAAATGAAACTCCTGTAAGTTTTTTAAGTTTGAACTGTACCCGCAAAAGAATTCAAAGTGGTAAACAATTCAATTTCTACGATGATACGGGTAATGATTGATAAACCAGAGGATTCTGTTTAGTGACGTTTGGGACGGGGTCAACCACCGAATTAGCACAAAAATGCCAGCGTCAAAGTACAAAACTGACATGCATACGTCCACACATATATACAAACAAGTATCCCCAGTTCTCAATTTGACACCACTGTATAGTGTCTCGCTCGCTAGCCAATAAATAACTACTAAAGTCTATAAAGAAAACATTAAAAAAAAAAAAAATTCTCTCATCTCAGTGTACGTGGGTGTGTAGCGTTGGACTGCGAGATGGTAGGGATTGGCCCCAAGGGATCCGTGGCTATCTTGGGTCGCGTGGCAGTGGTCGATCACCAAGGGGACATTTTGTTAGATACGGTTGTGCAGCCCACTGGCAAAGTGACAGACTATCGCTCATGGATCACTGGTCTCAGGAAGAGAGACTTCATGGATGGCAAGTCATATTATAATAGATAGTTTACTATTATTGAAGCTGTATATAATATTCATATTTGGTATTTATTGAGGGTTTAGCTATATAATATTCATGGTTAGTGTAGTCTTTATAATATATTTATAATATATATTTGATGTAGTGTTTATAAATAACGTATTTAATAAAGTAATTTGTGTTTTTTGTTTATCACTGGTCTCTGTCATACTAACTAACTCTTGAAGGTAGTAGCTAACAGTGACAACAATCATGCACTTATCATCACATAGTCTCCTACAAATAAGAGTATCACCAAGAGAACTAGAGATTTCATAGTCAATTTGAACTGTTAGTCAGGGACAAATCTAGGATTTTTAAGAGGGGGCTGTTTTAAAGAAGGGGTGAAATAACTACGTTTGAAAAAAAAAAAGATATATATGTGTATTTCCTCGTACAAGATGATATTCTAATTCATTTATACAGTAATTAGCATTATAAAGTATGAATGAACTGCTAAATCAGGTAGGAAAAAATTAAAACACAAAAAAAAATAAAACTATTTACAAAGGTATTGATATGCATGAATAGGTAAGTTAATCATGAAAAAAGGAGAAATTGATTTGTTAATATGTGACCGTCTATAGGAAAACCAGGCACAACGCGGCACCTTCGAATTTTTTTTTTTTGCACTTACGGAGTTGTCGGCGTCCAGATATTGAGCTCTCCAAGTTTTATCGCCGCAGCTTTAGTCGTTCCTGCTATAATAGACCTAACCGTTCCCTTCCGTAGGCTTGAAACAATACATTTTTAAGAAATCGATCGATCTTTTCTCGATATTACGCACGCCGCGTTGTGCCCGGTTTTCCCGTAGACGGTCACATATTTACAAATAATGAAATTAATTTACAAAGATATTATAATGATGTAACTAGATATATAATTGTCAAGTTCAATCGTTCTAATAGCAGTAACTACTACTTATAATACTATTTCCTCCAGAATTAATGAACGGCTAAACTAAAAAGCAAACAGACAACAAACACCAAGTTTCTATGCTTTGATATACTACAAGCTTGGTCTGCCATACTATAATGACAATTATTAAATTACTGACTCAGCATCCCTAGGGAGGACTCGACTGAGCCCTTCTTCATTCAGAATGAGCTCTCTTTCTTCATTAGCTACTTTACTTATTTTTTGTTAAGTGGAAGTAAAAGTATAACTGCAATAGCTTTTTGTTTGGAGTTTTCCTCATCTTCCAGTAATTGCAGTCGTCTATGAACATACCTCCACAATACCTAGCCGATTCCACCCGCTTTTTAGTTTCAATTAATCACCTTCTAATGAATGTAACTACACTTTACCCATTTAGTGTATTGACTATGCTTTACCAAACTTTCAAAGCTTATGAATTATTCATGAATACACACTGTCATCATCGTTACTGACACACAAGTGTATTATTATATAGATATATGTGGTTTATAAAGCATAAATTGTTTGTCATTAATTAACATCTCATTTTTTTTTTACACTGAATCACCTTCCCTTCCTTCCACCCCCTTCCTTTCCCCTCCCATTTTGAAACATGTATCATTCAGACCAGGTATGGATACTTAGATTCCTCACTTTTCTAATTTTTATTACAAAATTGAGTCATTTAATCTACATATGTACACACACACACACACACACACACACACACACACACACACACACACACACACACAATGATGCATGAGGTATAAAAAGTATCCTTTAATAATAATTTATGGTATACTGCTTTTACTACGGACTTAGAATTTAGCTTCATCTCCATGGCTAATGAATTTTGTCTGCAATTCATGTGGTATGATATCAATCTCCCCATAGTCAGAGCATTTTAATTTGCTTACTTTAATGGTGTTATATTGACAGTAATGATGTTCAAATTTGCAGTGGAGGGCATTGAAGACAGAGCTCTTTGACAGTACTCCTGTTCCAAAGGAGAAGGACATTGAATTCAGTTACTCTAATCTTGACAAAGTTTCCTGGTTAAGACATTATAGATGGAGTGGTTTCTGCTTGCCATTCTACACCACCATTACGGAAAGATGTTGCGGATGACATTTTTACTTCACAATTTCTTTTTTAGCCTTCTTTTACTCATTAGATGTATTCTCTCTCTTTCACAGGCTTTTTAAAAACGCTATACAAGCGGTCCTGGGTTTGATTCCCGGTGGCGACCAAATATTTTTAATTCGGTATTGTTTTAAAAAAAGCCTGTGAAAGAGAGAGAATACATTTAATGACATTTTTACTGTTGGTCAAACCATTTGAAATTGAGAAAATAAAGACCATCAATGCCGCAGCTGAATAGGAATCAATTGTGCGCGACTGTATACACTATACCGTACGACACATTGACTATTACTGTCTACCACAAGACTATGCACACTGAGGACTGACCTCATCCTCCATTGAAACATGCGTTGGATGGCAACATCTAGCAACCCCTTTATCCTCTACAAAATTTCATTGCTCATTGAAATTGTGAGGGGCTGTGGATGCACAGTGGAGTTAGCGAGCTGGGGTGTAACTCCCAGCACTCGTCCAAGGATCCAGGACCCACTACTAGCACCAAGCACTTAAGCGTCAACTTCTCTGACTCTAAAGAGAACTGCCCTGGCAGCAAAGGCAGGACTGACAAGAAGAGCTCAACTATAGTTGGTTTATTGTATTTCAAAATCTGAACTGACAAAGCGGAAACAAAATTTGCCATAAAAAATTACACATGATAAGAAACAGGCATGCGTGCGATGAAATGAATATCTGGAAGTTCGTTTGCTTCCTGGTTCGGTGTTGGAGCCCATCTTGGGTAACAAATGCTTTCTCTGCACGAAGCGTTCATTCTGATGATGTCTAAGTAGAGTTATCGACTGAGATTCTTCAAGACAAAGAGTCAGGGAGCGCCATAGCAGCTGCACTGGGAAGCACCCATCTGGAAAAACCCTGTGTGTATCCTTAAAGTGAGACACAGCTTGTTGTTCTTCAGAGGTGAAGGGAGAAGACTCACTAGCTACTTTCCGAAGATCACAGAGTTGTTATCTGTCTCCAACTCCTCCATGGAAATTCTGAGGACAGGGGTGCCTGGTTCTTGGGATGGGATGGAACCACTCAGTTGCTATGGCACAGCGGTTGGGAAATTGTGCAGTCTCCCCACAAAAGCATGGCGATTGAAGTCTCAAACTCCAAAGATAACATCAATGACTCCATTTCCACCAAGAGCTGGATCAGCCACAGGCAGCTTGTCAACCAGTGGCATAATCTGTAGCAGCTGAGATGGGTCTGCAGGTTCACTGACTTTGACTAGGTCAAGGACGATATGACATTGAATGATCATTGAGTCCGGGGTGCTGCTCAGGCAATTATTGCACATATGATGTGACTTCACATGTGCTTGGCATTTAGACACCTTACATCTCGGTGAAAACTGGACAGTTAAATAGGCCATGAAATAGTCCAGGGCAAAGGAGGTAGCCCGAGTGCTTGGATGTGCCCTTAGCTTCAGAGCTTGGAAGAGTCTTGAAGTTCTTCTGATGTGGTTGTGCAGTCTCTCGAACTGTGGGTGTGGTAAGGCGGGATTCCAAAAACTCAAATATTTCTCCACTGTAGGAGGCTCTGTGATGTCTGATTAATGGACATCCCACTCATGCGCCAGGGTGCCAGTAAAACGTTGCTGCAACCAGGCGGCTGCCACCTGGGACAGTGTGTAGCCTCCACATCTCTTCATTCCTGAAAGATGCTTCTTGGAAAAACTGAGGTCATCCTGGATGTCAACTTGAGAGTACTCATATGCCTTGCCATGGAAGAAAGAGGAAACATGATAAGGATGAATTGCTCTGGGGTTCTACCATAAAGGAAGGTATAATGAGTGCGTAGATGAATTACGATATAAACTGAAATTATATTCTTTAATTAAGATAATGACCATTTAAGCGTATGTAATTGGTATAAAAATGTTAAATGTAGTGGTAAAAATGCTCAGAATAATCTGAAAGGAACAATAAGTTTGTTGTTGTTTATTTTTTTGCTGTAATGGTTGCTTTATGCAATAAAATACATCTACAGCTAAAATCTCTACTGGACTCATTACTTCTGCCACAACTCTTAAAATCGTGATATTTTTCAGTCCATTGTCAAGTTAAAGAACTCTGATAGTTCACAGTTTGAAAGAATTCATGAATGATTGTTTTCAAAGTATCATAGCATTTGAATAATGTGAGTGTGCTTGGAGTTAAACTTGCTGCTTTAAACTTTGTAATATTACAAGTATATATATTAATTAAATTGATAAGAGTGGAAAAGTTATATATTACCTCACTAGCCACTAGCTAATACCTTTCAGTTTTTTTTTATGCAGCTATTGTACTAATATTAAAGTAAGTAAAACTATTAGAAAAATGAGCATAAGACCGACCATCACAAATCGTATATTAAATGGTTACACTATGAATACTCCCTTCTTTCTGATTTGTCAAAAGGGGAAGAGAGAGGGAGTTAATTTTAGTCTTCAATGGGATTGAAAATATCCATTGACTAATTGCTAGTATAGTCTTTGTTGTAGAGTTTTTGTATACTTAATGCTAGTGTAGCCATTATACTCAAATTGGCTTGAATTCTGATTTGTCTTGCAGCAGAGGGTGATAATTTCAAATCTAAATCTAAAGAAAATAAACCATCTGAACCTGTTTTTCTTTATAACATCAAAAGAAAGAACAACAAAACAAAGCAACAACAAAAAAGCAATGGAACAACAATTTTACACAATAATGGTCGACAACTCCTAATAGTACTTAAACCACAATGCTAATTAATACCGCCTCAGAATATTATTGCATTTTAAAAGCAGAATTGACCATTTCTGAAATCTTAAGAAAAATACCAAGTTGAGCTAGCCTTGCTAATAACATTAGACACAGGTTCATGAAAGTGTTGATTAAAACCAGTAAAATATAATCAACATTAAAACTGTTCATCATAAATCAGTTCATACTGCAGTGCAGTATGGACACAGCTGTTTTCGTTTGAGCTCTGCCCTTGAAAATTTTAAGCAGCTATTATAGTGTGGTGTCATTTAAAATACTTGGTACACTTCCCCCCAGCTCTCATGTTCCCTCAGGAAGTCTGCAAACACAGTGAATTTCAAAAGACTTGACTGTAACTACCTTTCGTAAGGGCACGTCTACTCTCTTCACAGGAACATATATGCTATCTTCCCTTTTTCCAAGCATTTACATAATACAGTCTCATCTGCTTTTGGTCATAAAACATTTTCCCTGGATCTTTTAGCTATGGCAAATAGCCCCACAATCTGATTTACTAGGCTGAAATTTAGTGTTCGTAATATTTAGACAAATTTTTTAGGTGTATCACTAAAGAGTGAGAAAGCTACTTGGCTTTATCATGCTTTCCTGCTGACATGCTGTCATAAACTGACACGATAGGTGTGGACTCATAAACTGACATTGTAGGGTGACATTGTAGGATGCAAACAGGCAATATGCAGTAGAAAAGGTTAGCCAGTGTCCAGTGTTGAGGATTGTATGAACTCATCTGGGGCTGAGCTACAACGCAAATTACATCTTGGAATCCTAAAATGTCAAAGCAATTATTCTTGAGTAGCTATTCTAGACATCATAAATGAGGTTATGATTTAGCCAACCCAATAGATTTAGAAGCAATGCCTTGTCTGACTCGGTCTATTTCAACTCAGGAAACTAATAATTTAAACTTGGATTTGGACATCCATCATAATATTTTTCAACTTCAATAATATTGGACTTGGCATTTCACGTTAGCTTGTCTTTGGTCAAACATTAGCTTTTTCAGAACAGTCGGCAATTTAGCATGTTTTTTGTCAAGTAGATTGAAGCATTGGTAATTTTCGCTTTTCTAACATAGGTGGAGCAGCAACCTTCATGGATGTATGTAGTTGGAACTTTATCACGTGCCACTAGAGGTGATAATGTTGTAAGTGTGTGGGGTTTCACTGTCAGTGTCTGATGAAATGGTGCAGGGCCTAGCAGTTTTGATTAAATTATTATTCCATTTTTATTAGTTGTAATATAAATTAATGGTCAGCACCACATCTCCAGGAAGCAGATTCTGTAAAATACCACAGGATTCAGTCAGGTATTTGTCACTTGCTCTCCTTCCCCCATGCATCAGATAGATACATATGAAATAGTGCCTGGGGGTGTGATGCCTATTAATACCTTGACAGTATTGTGATTCTTGTATGCCAAGTTTTTCTAATATTGCTGAGTCAGCGTCTCTGGCTGCACAACCGCAACATTCTTTAACCCGTGAACGCAATTTTCTTGAAATCACTTGGTACAATAACTGATTTTTCTTCTCAACAAGTGAAGCAACCTCTCCCAATCGTCGCACCAAGTTGGTGGAGACATAGATAAGTAATATTAAATAAGTTTTCAGCGTGAAATACTTCATAAATATGAATTGCAGTCTCCAAACTATGAAACTCACCAATATTTGTCAAAAATTGGGGATATATCATATTAGTGAGTAAAATATACGACAAACAACAACGCATGTTAATTCACACCTTATAAATTAAGTACATGATGTGGTGGGAAAATTTAAAAGCCACATATGAGATGAGTAGATATGTCTTCATGTCTGTACCAAGTTTGGAACCAGTAAGCCTGTTGCACTGTAGCTTGACCATGTAGAAGCTCTAGCAATTAAATTGGATGATTGATCAATATAAACTTCAAAACAATAGACAATGATGGTTACAATTTTTCCAAAATTTGCACATTGACGCAATTACACACCAAATTTATCTTAAATTGTTCTTGGTTTAATGGGAAGAGTAAGAGAATGATCTACCAGACCAGATGGTGAACAACGTAACTTTGATTCCATACATCAATAGTTGTTATAACTTGTGATCTTTCTAATGCTTTCCTTCTAAAGACACACTGGCATTGTCTTCCACAAATTCTCATAGTCAGGCTAACGAATAAAAAACTCAATCTGACATACGTTATGGAAAGCCACTTAGAAAACAATCGAATAACAGTTACTACAGACAAAAGGCAAGATCTTTATGAGGAGGAGTTAGCCTTATCACACAATGTTAACAACATCTCTTGAATTATGTCAGCTTTGTGCATCTTGTAACTTGAGGGGCACACAATTTTCAGTACATTGTAGGAAGGTAAAAACCTATAAATTTTAAGGCATTCATGATCATCATTATTCACAAATTCCTCTTTTCAAATTGGTGGCTTCCTGACATTTCAGTTTTCACTTCTTGAATCGGTTGGTTCTTTGCAACTCATTAAAATCCTCAATCATTTATGAAGTAAGTTCAGTGTGTGTATTTGCCTCTGCTACACTCATCACTACACTGCTGTCAGTTCCTCTCTCTTTGCTTGGCTTTCTGCCACCTCTTCTGGACTGATTTTGCTGTATTTTCGCTCATCTTGCCTCTGTTTTCCAGCTTAATGGTGGGCAACCAGTCTAGATTGGTGGTATCAAACAAGTCTCTGTAGGCTACCCCAACACGAATCCCTAGAACATATTCCGTCATTTATCAAAATCTTTTCAGTTAGGTCTGCCCTCTTGATCGCTGACTGGAAGCCTAACTGTCTCCTTCAGCCGTTCACGTAGAATGATACGTCATTGTCCCTTCCCAATCTCTTAAAAAAACAACGCGTAAAACTATTCTCGACTAACGCACTACTTCGAATCACGTGAGCACTCCCGCACAATGAAAACTCCCGTGAGGGTCCGGTGCTCACTCAAGCTCTAGTTTGTACGGGCCATTTTATCCACCTTGTTAGACTGCCACCCCACACCATTTACCTGCTTACAACTGTGTTTGAGCCCCAACCCACCTTGCTCCAGCGTGCATACATTAAGTCTACTTCTGGGCTAAAATGTATCTGTAAAGCACTCGCCTAATAACTGAATGTAAAGCGTCGTCAGCGCCTAGTCTGTATTATTGTTGCGTCAACGCAGTGGCCCCGTTGTAGCTGACTAATTAGCAACGAGCAGTATAGCTAGTTTTCGATCCACTTTGACGGTTCTTTTAAAAAAATTGTAATGTATACTGCAGGCAAATTACTATTGTTTATTAGCCAGTGTTCATTGTACAACGGATTTATTGATTGGCGTCGCATAGATGTAGTCCTTATGCGTGTTGTTCCAACTAACATAGAGGTCTTGGAAGGAACTCAGGCTGCAATTCACTGTGGTTCCTCTACAGAAGCGTCCTGGTCTTACGGGGGACAAAAACCCATTCACTGGCTTCATTACCCGCTGAACAGCCGTCACATTATCCGCAACAATACTTTGATTTTAATTAATTTGCGCAAAGAAGAATCAGGTCATTATTACTGTCATGGTACTGGAATTAATATAAATATCCGAAACACATCTTCCAATCATTCCTTTTCCAGGTCAATGATTGTCAAAGTATTCAAAAAAATTGCTATAGGAAGAATGCTACCTAGTAGAGTGGAAGTTTCAGCGGGAGACTCTGTATCATTAACTTGTGGTAGTTACAAGTGGGTGCGTTGGATTGGGCTTTATCTCGATGAATTTACTCAAACTAATACAATAATCATACAAAATTTGACTAGGAAAGATAGTGGTCGCTATTTGTGCAGAGGCGTGGATGATCGTAACGAAGTTTTTTTTGGTCATTCTTTAATAATAGTCGATGGATTCATTAACTTCATAAGTAATCGCTTATGGATACATTAATGTACTAGGTTTATGTACTTTTGTAACATTTTCTAAGAAATGTATATTTTATATTTATAATAATATAGCCATCGAACTTATTCAGCGGAGCGAGGCAGCTGTATACTAATGAGTTCGGATATAATATATAGGTTAAACCACGACATGGAGGTCGGCAGGGTATTTACACAACCGTGGGCATAAGGCTGGAGGATAGTGTAAATTCCGAGGATGGTGTAAATCCAACAACACCGAATGCAGTGGTGCAACCGACTTGTGCCTATAGGAAACGCACAAAAACTAATTCTGATTGGACGGTTTAGCAACTTATCACCTCCTAGGAGGTGGGTATGAAATATATTCACCAAGAATTGAGCAATTTGATTGGACAATTTGAACGTACCATCAATGTATTCCATTCAATTTGTGTAGGCGTATAATATTGACTTTTGTGGCCGCAAACGTTCGTGGAGCCTTTTTGTTGCTTCAGGCGTGCGTGTACTTTTTCCTACTAATGCGCATGCGTGTTATTACGTTCCACCTACATTAGGTGATAAGCGTGCATGTGAATCTCTCTAGCTAGAGATGAGTTATATTTTAAAAATATCAAGTCAAGTAATATGTAGAAAAGAAATGCTATTGAGTTCATTTGAATTGTTTCCACATTTTTGCAATCATTCAAATGTTAACAATTGTAAATGATATGTATTGATAAATGTTTTTCTATTTTCTTCTCCAGCTATTCCCTTCACTGTGGCCCAATCTAAGGTTGCTGATCTCACTAGGGGAAATCTTTTAGTTGGACACGCATTACAGCATGATTTTAAAGTATGTACTAGAATTCTCAAGATAGCTTATGTAGCTACATGTAGTCATGTAGTTCAAAGTATTATAGCCCAAATTTTTGCTTCTAATATTTAACTTGTCAAGAAAACCCACTATTGGAATATAATTCACAGTATTGTACTTCTAATAGTTCTGTATTTTAGATTTTGTTAAGACCTGAAACCCTAGGGTTTCAATTAGGGGAAGGGGGGGGGGGGGGTTGTACTTTTTTCTAATTTCCCTCTTGACATATTTTTAGGTCCTTAAATTGCAGCATCCGCCAAGTGATATTCGAGACACTTCGGAATTCTGTTTCACTACATTTTCTGAACTACCAAAATGGAAAAAGGTAAGTATTTTATTATTTTATTGCACTATAGTGAGTCTGTATATTGTGAAGTTATCAACGAGAATGGTATGGGGCAATTTATACAGAGCTCTATTCAGTTGAACAAACAGAATTTGACGTCCCTTTTTTAAAACATGTTACATAAAAAGAAGGGGGAGTTGATTGTGTTTTTCCAGGTCATCATTATTAAGTCTTTATAGTTTACTACATATTTTCATTCTTTTGAAATTATCTTTTAGCAAAACGTTTGCTTGAAATCCTGGTAAAAACAGGACGAGATAGTACGCTAAACTAAAATACGATGGTGCTATACCATATATATGTGTATCTGTTTTATATCTAGCTGTATATTTTCATAGACACGTTTAAAGACACGTTTAAATATAATTAATTGATAATAATTATATTTTTTTAAACAGACCTCTTTGAAGAAGTTGGCTATGAAACATTTTGACATGTCTATTCAGACAAAACATCACAGTCCGGTGAGTTTGATATAAACAAACAAACAAACTAGTATTGTACCAACCCCTATTTTTCAGAATAAGTCTCCTTTTTTTTAGCTACTTTATTTCTTATTGTAAAGTAGGAGGAAAAAAGTATACTGATAACACTTTCGTAGTTGTTTTCTCTCTCATCAGCCAGTAATTGCAGTTTTCTAATAAATACACATTGGGGAATATTAATATGGCAGTTTGAGCTTCTTCTTTTTTTTTTTAAGTATTCTAAGTTGTAATTAATGGTCTTACTCTTCTGCAGAATGTAGTTGTGCAAACTTTTTATTTTGTACAGCAATTGTGACCAAGAAGGATTTAGCGTGTATTATTGTAAGGAAAAAAACATACAATGGATGCTAATCTTTAGAATATACTTTTATGTAATGCTACGTTTCAGTATTCTGTGTCACTCTGGTGGATAGTAGAGTTGCCAACTTTTCAAATTGTAATTCAGGGTCACTAAGCCACACACCCCAGACCACACTCACAACAAGAGGGATTTATAATACGCATGATAGTTACCTATTCACTGCAAGTTCCTGCTGAACTCCAACTGTGAAGAGATCATAAAATATACAAACCTGACCACAGTGGGTAGTGGTGGCCATCAAGTGATTGAAAATTATGGGGTCGCTTAACTTGCGATTGAATCTAATAGCTAAGTTAATGAAAAAATGCAATTTAGAGAAAATGGACATTTTAGTTTGTGAATTTTTAACCGAGTGTTTAGTAAGGTGGAGCATTCGGGAATTACATGTCACCAACCAATAGCTGTAGGATCAGCTAAGTAATGTCTTTTGCCGATTATGCATACACAGTGAACTAATAATATGAATGTAATCAATGAGTCCAGATTACCGGAACAAATAATAGATAGTGTTTAGTTCAGTTGCGGGACAGGGCAAAATATAATATCCAGGACTGTCCCCAGAGCTTTCGGGACAGTTGGCAAGTATGGGATTAGCAAAGAGTTTAGAGAAGCTCCATAGTCAAATTTATGAACACTAACAATGTATATTACTATTATTATATATATTAATATACATATATTACACTTGTAGGTTGATGATGCCCGTGCTGCTATGGCATTGTACCAGGCATACAAAACAGAATGGGAAGCTTATCTCAGCCAGTAATCCTCTCACATACTAGCAGAAGCAAAATAACTCCAATGTTTTTTTTTAAACAATCATCTACAATGTCAGCATAAGTAATTCAATAAAATGACAGTTTTGCAAATTATATTAATATGTATAATGGCACAAAATGTGAAAATAATCTTGTCGTGGGTTCGATTCCCTGGCGACAACTAAGATTTTTTTTCACATTTTGCCTTTGCTTCTCTTTAGACCCCTTTGAGTGGGAAAGTTTCAATCTGCTCTGCTGGAAAAGAAGTGGCTAACCTACTTATTGATTCTATTCCACATACTGCAACAAGTTATAGACTGCTTTATGATTACCACAATGGTAATAATACTATTTAATTATAAGTTAAAATATTTTTGCAACAACTATAACTAATATTGGGCCTTTCACTTTTTTTTTATTCTTTTAGTATAGGCTTGATGTGTAATTGTTTGCTAAGCCTGCAAATTTTATTTTGCAGCTTCTCTAGCGATTGTAAACAGTTCGACTAGCGTAGACAGCTACGCACGCTTATAACGCTCGGTTTACACAATCTTGGAATTCGCGTTCGACTCTTTACCCAATATCGGCGAATTTAATACGCCACGCTCACTTTTTTCTATGGCTACCCCGTATGGGTAGAGGCCTTAAAAGAAAGCTGGGTGAAGAACCCTTTCCTGTTATCGCGGACAGTCGAAAAGGGGTTGTAAAACCGATTTCCTGTAAGCGTAGCCGTGGAAAGGTTATTAACAGCAAAGTACCACCATTAGTAGTAGCCGGAGCTTTATCAAATTATCGTATCGAGGTGAGAAGAATAAACAGTAATGAAAAATCATCGCCCAAGTATGAAAGAATTGTGCTGCCTCCACCTGATGATGACTCCTTATTGTTCCCCACCATAATACAACTACCGTCAGAAAAGTCCAGTACTGAAGGCGGAGAGATTGGCGGAGTACATCTATTGGGGCTCAAAAGAAAAAAGAAACCAACTAGTAAAGTTTCAGCTAAAAAAATACCTACTTTAAATTACCACAATTCAAGGCCAAAAAGTGAACATAATTCAAAATATTTGGGAAAGATAGGGGAATATTCAGTTAATTCCACAGTCATGTCACCACGAATGTTCAATAAAGACACCGTAAGTACAAAAGATAAAGGCAAGCAGAAAAACTTTGCAAGACCTTCATTTTATCCAGATGGGGACACTAGGCCAATTAGAGTCAATGACTGTGATTATAGATCTCAGTTCAAGCAAGAAGGATTACCAAATCAAGATTTACCAATGAATAATAATGAAAGTTTTCCACAGGAAATGGATTCAAGCCAATATGTCCTTAAAAGTTGCAAATTCATGGATTACCAGTACTACCAGGGTGCTGCAGGTGAGCATGATAGAGTACATGATGCACACGTTTCAACTTTATCTACATCATGTGATTACAAAGAAGAAACATCTCTACCATATGATGCCACAAAAGATGACAACTTATCGGCTATATGGAGTCTTAGTCCCCATGACTGTCTGGCTCCTTCATCACGACTTAGAGGAGGAAGCTTGAGACCGGAGAGTAGAAATAATTGTACAAATCCATCTGGTGATTCTGTCACAAATGAGGACTGTTTTACTCCTGGATTTAATAACTTCATTCTTACTGAACATTGTTGCATCAGAGTATATGCTCTCAAAGCCAGTGGGGATGAATCTCAAAAACTTGGTGAGAGTAATATTTCCCCTTCAGTGAATGTCAAAGTTGGCATCCCACTTACTGGGTTAGTTTTTGTTGTATAGTAGTTTGGTGATGATGCTGTTTGTTTTTTACTTTGAGTTGCTTATAACATCACAAGTATGTCTGTGCTAGCTTATTTGTTTACTTATGTTTGCCAATTGCTAGGTAAAAATTTTTTCAGGTTTAACGCTCCAGCATCAGTGCAGTACCCTTGTGTCCAACAAATAGATCAGAGTGGGAATTCCTCTGGACAAAGGCTGAGGAACATGTTGGACGAAGTTGGAGATAGACAGTGAATAGTCAGATCTGTATATTTAATAGTCTTTGTGCAATTTAATATGTCCCTGAGATATAGAGGCGCTATGTGTGGCGCGCGCTAGAAATACATTTTTGAACAGCGTAAAAAGATGCTACTGCCATCAAAACAAAAAGGCAGGGAGATATTTCGGTAAAGGGTTTCAGCATTACTTTTAAAACTCTCTGGTTACCGCGAATGGGAAGACGTAAAAAACCTACTACTTCAGAGCATCGGATAAAGCCTGTCTCAAATCGTAGAAGTTATAAGGCCAAAAAGAAGAAGGCTAGAGTTACTCCTAAAGAACTACCTTTGCTTAAAGCCGAAGAGTTGTCTGATTTTCGGATTGAAGTGAGGAGGAATAACGCAAAGGGTGAGGAAAAGCCTAGTTATGAGAGGTTAGTTCGGTTGAAAACGGACTCCTTTCCATCTGGTAGTGAGGCTAGACCATTACAATCAGAATGTTCAGTTTGTACCAATAAAGTATCTCAAGTCAGTGAAATGGACACCAAGTTGTTAGCAAGTGATGATTCCACTTCTTTCCAGTCACACTATAACCAAAGACACAGTTCTGATTATCCTGGAAAAATCGCAAGTCAGGAATCTAGAATAGCAACCCGTATCAGATCAGAACCAGACTGGCGACGAAAATCTAATGACAGTGAAAAGAAATTCAAATCTCGATCTCCAGTGTCAACAAAGAAGTCTCAAGAGTATCACCCGCATGATTCTGAATCGGTAAGGGAAAAATCGTTTTCAGCACCTCCAACACCAGTTCGTGATATATTTATAAGAAATGATGGGAAAAAAGGAGTGGCCCATAGGGGAGACACGAGGACATGGGAGTCACACCCGTACAATTCCCGTTATGAAGAGCACAGTGGGATATATTTTGGGCAGCACTTCCATCATCCAAGTCGGCAAGACAGGATATTATCAGATGGTTTGGGTGTGGAACGATTAAAAAATACGCTATCGGAGGTCTTCAAGGCAACACCATTGAATAGACCATCACTGGAGTACAGAGAGCCACTGGCTGATGGCACTGGGTGCTCATCTGCTCCCAACTTGAAGAGGAGGGTGAATTTTCAAGACAACTATGGTCAGCCTGTCAGTGGTAATAGAAGTGACGGGCGATCATTGTCTGTACACACTAGCTCACCATTACGGCAGTTTAGAGATCTGCCCGGCAGGTTCAAAATTGAGAGGGAGTGTGAAGGTCGTCAGGAGGGCGTGGCTGGATTGCACAAGGTGATACATGGACAACACGAGAGAGACTGTTTGAATGAGCCAATGGGTTCAAGGTGCAGTAACACCCTGCCGGGGTTTTCTGAAGATTTGGCGCAAGTGAATCAGACTGATGAACCACATGGCAGTCGTAAAGGTGTGTCCAGAAAGCGCAAAGGATCGTCGCTGTCGGACCATTATAGGAAGCAGGCACGCTTAGACGATCAGAAACATGTGGCTGTGACTTGGGTTGATCAGCAGAGGAGTAACAGTGTAGACTTCTTACCAGTTGAGCAAGGTGCCAAGGGTAAAGACAAGTCCTTGCAATATCCTACACAATGTCGGCACCAAAGCATGTCTCCAATTAAGCATGATCCGGCGAAATACGATATGACACCTCACCAGGACGAGATTAATTTTGGAAACATGACGTATCCACCACTTGGGCATAGTCAATTAGACTGGGAGTCGGACAAAAAAATTAAATCTGCTGGTTCTTCAGGACCATCGCCAAGGTTAGGAGAAGAAAGTGCCATGGTCAAGGAAACCAGGAATGCTGCTACGATGAGTTGTCTGACTGTGAGGTTTCAGGATAGTGCAGCTCCAGTCCAGCAGAACTCTCCGGATCATCAAGATATCCCAGCTGGCAAGTACAGGTGGGAGTTCTTTGGAAAAGAACCCTTTAGTGCCCCTGCAACCAAGCCGGTAGAATATTCACCATCTGACAAGTTTAGCCTTAAATTTGGAGGTTCTAGGAGTGATATTTCATTGGATCATTCTTCCGCCAATATGGGACCCTCGACGGCGATGATAGGGCTGCAGTCTACAGCTACTCCGAGTGGAATCTCTGGCCGGTATTTGTCGGTAGGGAGGAATGATGAACATGTTTCACTCAGTAATAGAGGGATAGCTGGCTATGCATCTCCTAGGGGGAGGGGGTTCTCTGCTCTTGGACATAGTGCAACTGTACCAGTGGCAGAGTTAGGAAGAGGAGATGGCTTGAAGAAGAGTGTTAGTGCGTCTGGTAGCTGGAGGGGTGTGCCTTTGGATAATCTCAAAGTACTCATTAGAGGCAGTGACAGAAGGTGAGTTACTCTGTATATTTACTGAGTGCTTGCTTCAGAGATAGTTACAAATGATTTTGCCCAGTATGCTAATATCTGATTGTAAGTTACTATGTGAAGCTATCAATGTGTGTGGTTGGCTTTGTTTGAGCCAAAGCAACAGCACTCTGAAGTTGTATGTGTGTTGACAACCTTTGAAGTTTTTGTTTTGTTTTACATGTTATTAAGCTAATGCATTAGCGCTCTGCAAGTGAGCACATGTAGTGCTTCATGAGTAAACTAAATGACTATTTGCTTGAAGTGCTTCACTTGTATATATTGTACTTTCTTGTAGCCTTGGTGATGTGGTGGCACTGGATTGTGAGATGGTGGGTGGTGGGAGAAAGGGTAGTGTTTCCATGGTAGGTCGAGTTGCCGTGGTGAACCATAATGGCCACACCCTCCTGGACTCTATGGTGGCACCTACCATGCCGGTCACGGATTACCGAACTCGTTTCAGTGGCATCAGGAAGAGGGATCTGATTGGAGGTAACTTTGTCTGTACTATGTCACTATGTGAATGTGCAGCATAGCTAACTCAGTGCTTTCACTAGAGCTGAATGGGAATACCATAATGGGATACCTAATGCAATTCTGGTAATCAGTTTTAAGTACAAATATGTTTAGTACATAATGAAATTACAGTTTTGCATATACAACAGTAAACATAGTCTGATGCTCATAATTGTCTTAGCTTGAGTGCTAAAGAAAGTGAGGTATATGTATGCATGTATGTATATCTAATATTAGTATTTTTTATACAATCTTTCGGAGCCCTTCCCCACCCTCCCCCACCCCATCCCCACTCCTCTCTGTTAAACATTGCCTATATGTGGATTACAGCTCCTGCCTTCCCCATTGTGCAGAGTAAGGTGGAGAATCTGATCAAAGGGAGACTTCTAGTGGGGCACGATATACAGCACGACCTCAGGGTAGGTGGAGTATGTTGTGTTACTCCAAGTTATGTGAATGAAATACAATACAATTAGTGATGTGCAGTGTAGTAGACCCTTGGAATACTACATGTATGTATTTCTGCTCTGTGTTCATGATCCCAGGTTACATGGTGAAAGCCATTCTTATGACTTTCCGCGTTCTTGTTCTGGTAAAGGGTTGTTCAATTACTTTGTGTTCCTTGGAGGAATCACTACATTGTGAGGTTATTTTAACCCCCCCTCCCCTCCAATTTTACTTTTAGCATCCCTTAAATTGGTAGCATAATATATGAGAAGGTATCAATATGTATGTATGTAACATGAGAACATGGAGTGTTAAGTGCCTGCTAATTTCATACAGAATTTGTGTTTGAAAATATATAGTGGTTGAGGATTGAGATGGTTTTATCGTTTAGAATAATATGATGAATAATTTTTTTGTTGCTGTTTGTCAAGGTTCTGCAATTAAATCATCCCAAGAAAGACATCAGAGACACCAGTAACTACTACTTTGCTCCGTTCAGAACAATACCAGACGTAAGTGGATGAGTACGCAGGATTTCAGTGGTTTCCTTTAGTTATTAATTTCTTTATGTGTTTGATGTGCATTATTTAGAGATCCCGCTCAAAGTTGAAGACAATGTTAGAACAGCAGACAGGTGGCAATTATACTATACAGACTGGAGAGCATTGCCCTGTAAGTTGGTTGTTATGGGGTGGAATTGTGTGTGTGTGTGTGTGTGTGTGTGTGTGTGTGTTTGTGTGTGTGTGTGTGTGTGTGTGTACTGATATGAGTGCCTTGCTCACAGTAGTCTAAAGAGGAGGGTATTTTGTTTGTTTCTTTTCTACTATTACTAATACTACTATTACTACTACTACTACTACTACTACTACTACTACTACTACCACATTGTACACATTGTATTGGGGTTGGGGGAACAGTACTGGTTAAGTTAAATAGTACCTCCAAATGGAATCATTTTTTAAATGAACTTCTGAAGATCCAGAGATTCTTATTTGTCCTGCTTGGCTTGTGACTACAAGAAACCCTTTACCAGATTTCATCATTTACCAAATAACTTAGTGATGTGCTTCAGCTTCAATGACAAGTGAGCTAGCCTAGAAGGATTCATCTACTGTTCAACATAAGCATAAGCTAATTAATAGGAGCTTACTTTCTTCTAATAATTGTATTGTTTTCATTTCACTTAGAGATACATAGCTCTCTCACCTCCAATTGTATCAATTTAATCCATAGCAATCCTGTGAAACCTAAATGTACCACCTTTTCACCAAAGACCCACTAAAGGTGGCATGTTAGTACGTCATTTTTTTAGTGGCTTGTAAGTAATTCTAGTAAGCTGCGACAATATATTGCACGGGGGGGGAATATAAGCTCTGCAAGGCTAAGTCTTTACTAGTGGTTGTTGTTTTTATTACTCCATTGCATGCGCTATTAATATGCCATAGCATATGTACCAAGATGTGGAGGTCAGATTGGGATTTATACAAGCTAGGGCTGGAGGCCCTAGGATAGTGTAAATTTGCGATGGCCGAATGGAGGGGTGCAACCGACTTGTACCGTGGCTTGCTGTAGGTAATGCGAATTTTTTATTGGACAGTTTACGTATTCACCTCCTAGAAGGTGGGTATGAAATATATGTATTCACCTTGAATTGAGCAATCTGATTGGACAGTTTGAACGTGTACCATAATACAAAATGTCCAAATCTTACTCTCAACGTTATTCAAAAATGGATGTGTGATGACTTTTGAAGGTATCACACATTATTACTGTCTCCCCTTGTGACCAGTGCTATACTATACCTCATGTCACTCATACAACAGTCCCTAAGTAGTCTCTCTCTGTGTGTGTGTGTGTGTGTGTGTTTCATGTGTTAGGTTGAAGATTCACGAGCAACCATGACCCTTTACCAGCTCAACAAGACTGAGTGGGAGGCACTTCTGATAAACTCTACTACATGACTATGTGTACTCTGAACCAGGATCATAACCATAGGTTAACTTCATATCCTTTATCATACTAGCAACTATTCACTTAATGCAACTTTATATTTATAATGGTTGATTAATTTTTGCTATGAATACATAACACAGTTTATTTTGTATTTAACTGCAAATCGCTTAAAATGGTCACAGCTGTAAAACAACAATAAAACAACAAGTGCATATTGAGCAGAATTATGACTACTGAGAATTAGGTTTTCTTTTAGTATTTAAAGTGGTGACATAGCCATCTGATTACTCTGCCTTCAGAATTATTGTGCATTGTTTTGCAAGTAAGAAATCTGCAAAGAGATGATTGTAATATTATCCACATCAATCTCATTACCTTTTATGAAAGTCTATGTATAAGTTACACTATGACATGCAGGTTGCTACGGGATTTACACAACTGAATGCATGCTTGACCCAAGGATAGTGTAAATCCCATACTGACCGAACACAGAGGGGTGTAACAGACTTGTACCATTGCTCTAAGCTATAGGAAATGCACAAAAACTAATTTTGATTGGACGGTTCACCTATTCACCTCCTAGGAGGTGGGTATGAAATATATTCACCGCGAATTGAGCAATTTGATTGAATGGTTTGAATGTAATCGTGATACAAATACGTGTAATCATTCAATGAACATAAAAAATAATCATTTCTTTTTGCATTAATTAATCATCATCATCAGTAAAGTCAAATGGTTCGAAAAGTTTTCTCATCTCTTTTGCCATCTTCTCTTCTTCTGGTCTTGTTGCTGAACAGTTTTTCCAATCTACTTTATGAGGGACATTTAGAATCAGAGAAGAAGCTAGCACTTCCCTGCAAGTGTGTGTGTGTGTGTGTGTGTGACAGAAGAGATTCATAACATGACTAAGTATAGTACAGTAGAACATGATTATCTAAATTGAGACCGATCAAGGCTTTCAGTTCACAATAAGAAGTTGCTTATAAGAGGTGATAAACAAAACATCTATTGGAGGGGCAAACACAAAGTTCACTAATAGAGGTAAATTGCTTGTTAAAGAGTTCACTGTCAGAGGTTCCGCTGTATAAATGGTGATCTAAACGACATTAACAACATACAGTGGCAACTACTGCTGACTTATTTTGTCCTTCAAATTTGGTCTGTGTGAATATTTAAAAAGCTTAAACATGCTATGTACAGGTGTTATGAATTAATCATCACTCATTTCAGTACTCTGAACACATTGGGAGTGAGAGGTGTTAAAAGTTTAGATAACTAAACACTGTAAGATGTTTATCATACACAAATAATGATGAAGTGTGGTCAAGCAATTCTTTTTTGTTTTGTTGTTTTTGTTTTTTTGTGGTCACATTCCTGTCAATGAAATGCTTTTCAGTTTGTGCAATACATAGGTATACATGTACATGGGTCAAGAAAAGTAAGTGAGAAAAGGCAACGTTCCCTTCACTCATTTCAGTACTCTGAACACATTGGGAGTGAGAGGTGTTAAAAGTTTAGATAACTAAACACTGTAAGATGTTTATCATACACAAATAATGATGAAGTGTGGTCAAGCAATTCTTTTTTGTTTTGTTTTTGTTTTTTTGTGGTCACATTCCTGTCAATGAAATGCTTTTCAGTTTGTGCAATACATAGGTATACATGTACATGGGTCAAGAAAAGTAAGTGAGAAAAGGCAACGTTCCCTTCACTCCGTTGTTTGCTTCTTTCTTTGTATCGTCGTAAGTAGCAACTGTCTGTGTGTAAATGCTAAAGGCTTTAAACGATTTTTAACAGACGTTCGCTTCTACTGCTGATCTCTGCAACGGAGAGGGTTTTTAATTGATTGAGGTTATCCGGTGAACATACGCTGAGGGTTCGCACCTCAGGCTACTCTCAGCTGCAATTTTCAGCTCACGCTTGCTTTGCAAATTTCTCTATCTCTACATCGTTTCAGAGCCTGGAAGGCTGTTGTCTTCGAGATCCATGAATGAATGACACACAGACAGGATGACTACTGTAACCTCTCGCGCATGCGCGCTTAGGGTTAATAATTCATAGCTTAGCTGGGTTGGTAAGTCAGTATCAATGACGATGGTGTGTATGTTCATAGATAAAGCTGAGCCAGCTTGGTTAAGTTTCGTCCATGGCGACCACAGTGGTGTGTGCATTCATGATACATGGGTCAAGAAAGGAAGTGAGAAATGTGGAATGATGCAACCAAGTGGTATGAGTTTGTCATACTTTACCCAATCTTAAATGTTGTAAGTATCTCATGTCACTGAGTGACTGACTGTTTTCTGCTGTCCTCTATTGGGAGGGTCATATGACTCATCATTGGTAGAGGAGACATAGTCTCGCGTAGCCAGACCCTTTACCAACCGTAACCGCTACGCCGGCGGGGAAGGAAAGGGTCTGGGAACATACAATACAACGACTTGTTCAGCACCTCAAAAAGGGTGCTCAATTATCACATTCCAGCAAGCTTGCGGTATACTGTGTGACGTCAACATCACATCTGGGAGGGTGAGAACGTTGCTCAACTTCATTAAACTGGAAGTTGTTTTTTGTAGGCGATTTATAAGCACTCCTGGCAAGCAATAAACGTACGAGCATGAATAGGAGACCTGCTACCTGGACGTGGTTGTGACGTCATTGGCTACCACAAGCGTTGGAATGTGATAATTGGAGCACCCTTTTTGGGGTGCTGCTGAACAAGTCGTTGTATTGTATGTTCCCAGACCCTTTCCTTCCCCGCGTAGCGGTTAATGGTTGGTAAAGGGTCTGGCTACGCGAGACTAGAGGAGACACAGACATTTAGTGAGTGTGGGTACATAAGTGGTGTGAGTATGTGGGCGAATTTAACTAGTTGGTTTTCAAGACCTACAATAGTGGTTAAGCAACTCCCACAAATGGAGTCGCTAGTTAGGGTGGTAACACCAGTTGGAATTAACTTCGCCACTTACCTTTTTCCTAACCATTATCATCTTCACCAAACCTCCTCCCCCCCTCCCTCCCGAGCTTCGAAATTTTGACTCCCGTAATATACCTAAAATATTGGTACCCATTCAGAACTAATCATAGCTATTAGCAATTTAGAGGTACTGGCGAGTACCCCACCACACACAGTGGCGCTTGATGTATTGCTGGAATTCAGTAGCACAAGGTATTGTTTATCAAAAAATCCTTTGAAATTCTGGTCTAAATTGAGGAAGGCAATTGAGTCAGTTTTTCCAGCCAACACTGCAGCATTACACAAGAGTACTATAGGGGCGATACACACGCACATGCACACAACCAGATAAGTGCATTGATTAAGTTGGACCACAAAGAGTTCTTCCCGAATAGCACGGTTACCGGTGCTATTACTCATACACACAGCGAAAAATCTTGGATGACACCCTGTAGCTGTAGCTCACTCAATATTACAAGAAAAGTGAGCCACCGAATTTAGTTGATAGTGACCAAGCTAAGCGGACCAAGCTATACTACCTCACCAAGCTGAACTACCTCACCAAGCTGAACTACCTCACCAAGCTGAACTACCTCACCAAGCTGAACTACCTCACCAAGTTAAGCTACCTCACCAATAGTTAAGCAGATTTGTGCAAATTTTTATGTGAATCGTGGGTTTTTACGTACAAGCATGAAAGTTGGCATGCTTATAAAACATAATTTTTAGAATAATTTCAGAAGTGGAGACACCTTGGATTTGACCTCTGGTGACCTCTAAGTGCTAATTAATTGGAAAAAAAAACAATTATTAATTGTATTGTTTTACCAACTTTACTCGAAAGTACTTGATATAGATATCAAATTAAAGGTCTCATTTTAGGGAGTATTATAAAATTTGATATGGGTTCATATCTTATTGTGACCCAAAGTTATAGTCTTTTAATCATCAATAATTGCATGTATGTATTTGTTAATTATGTAGTTTTAATTAACAGTACATGCTTGCAAAATCCAGCTGTAATTCAAACTGTGCATGGTTGCACATGCTTGCACTTTCTTAATGATGCACTGCACTGCTTAGTTCATCATTCCAGTCAGAACAGTAGTTTACTCTCCAGTTCAATCCCTTCAATGTCACGGTAAGTCCAATGCCAACTTCAATTTAGAGGTGCTTTTAATTTTTCAGAAATTTTTCTGGACAGTTTAAGAATTATCAGCTGGTGGAGCCACAGCTGCCTGGTCCAACAAAAGGAGCAACAACTGACTGGACGAAATGCTGCCTCTGCCAAAAAGTTACTGATGAACTCTTGCAGTGTTCAGCTAAATCAAAGCGTCATGATGTAGGTGTCAGACAAGGTTACTCCACCCTGGCAACAAATATCATGAGATTCAGTGAGCTTCGTGAGCTGCCAATGTGTATAGATGTAGAATGCCTTGATGATGGAAGCGGTATAGAAGCCACATTTACCAAGAACAATGCTAAGTGGCTTAAATCTTGCCACACTAAATTCAATACCACCAAGTTGAAGCGAGCTGAAAAGAGAAAGCATGATATGGATGATAGCAATATTGAAGAAATTTCAGTCAGAAAGTACACTCGCCAAAGCAGCTCGCATGAAGTAACCTCAGATTTCGTTTTTTTCTGTGAGAAAGCAAAAATGCAAATCCAATGGAACTGGCAAGAAGCCTACGGAGAAGATCATTTTGTGATCATGTTGGGAGGACTGCACATTGAGATGGCTGGACTGAAGGTGATAGGAGACTGGCTAGAAGATAGTGGTTGGGTGGAGGCCCTAGTACAAGCTAAAGTAGCATCTGCAGGAACTGCAAACTCCTTTGTGAATGTGTCCCACATCACACGAACTAGATGAGCACACCAAGTCACAGCAAGCAGCTTACTGAAAAGAGCATATACACACTACATGGAATCAGTAGACCCTGGAGTTCAACCTCAGACATTTGAGGAATGGTGTGAAAGGTGCCCCTGTGGTGGTGACCAATACTGGTGAACTGCCTTTTTGTTTAATGTCAAGATTTTAAAAGTTACATAAAAGTTGGTGAAATAATTAAAAAATGCATTTGTGCCGAGTAACACCTAGAGGTCACCAAAGGTCAAAATCAAGGTGGCTCCACTTCTGAAATTATTTTAAAAATTATGTTCTATAAGTATGCCAACTTTCATACTTGTACGTAAAAATCCACAATTGTTTCTGCTTAACTACAAGGGCAAAAGGAATTCAATTCTAAGGCATTTATCTGGCAGACCTTATGAACTTTCAGTAGTACAGGAAGATGTTTCTGTATGGGTGGGCTCCAAGGGCATTTTTTTTTGTGGTTTGCAAATGCTCATGCAGCCCCCCCTCCCTCTCCCCACACACTTCCTAGGTTACTGACTTTGCCGTTTAATGGAACATTTGTGCAGAAAATTAAATGTCACAACCAATTCAAAGTCATTCATAGCTTCTATTAACCTCATCTTCTGCATCACTTTGTGTAGTGGTTCGGCTATGTCACTTGCATTTGGGTGATGTTTGCTTAACTATTATAAGCAAGAAGTAATGTTATCATCAATTAGCCTTTATTCTATTCCAGCACTACTGGAGGAAGGAAGTACCAAATTGTGTGACCCATCTGTGCTTATCATGCTAGCTGTATGTTCTATAGTTGGACAAGACCTTGACACACCCACGTTATATTTATGTAATATATACGGGGGAGGGGCAGCGACCCATAGAAGCAGTCTTGGGATTTACAAGTTTTAGCCAGCTAATAACAACAACAATAATAAAAATAATAACAACAACAACAACAACAACAATAATAATAATAATGAATGAATGTTTTGTGTACAGCTACTGCTTAGCTAAAGAATAGCAAAAAAATAAAAATAAAATAAAATAAAAATCTTAAATGCATTTTAAACATACTACCTGTCATTACACAGATTTCTAGGCTTCCTTTTGGCTACTACAGCAGTAAGCAAGTCTTACTTTATCCTTAGAAATTTTCAAGTCAAACAAAGGTGGCGAGTGGTTACTATGGCATTGAAAGCCCTTTACCGTGCATGATTTAAAATCCGCTAGCCGGAGCGCTTCCACTGGTTATTTAAATGGCTTATTGCTAAAATAGATACTACAGAATCTACCACTAATTGGAAAACTATTTGTTAACTAAAATAACTGTCAAAGGCTACATTAGTTGTAGCTACGAGCGACTGAATGCCTTCCTAAGCTACAGTAGGTGAATACGAGTTTTAGAACATAGCTAATGTACTTTTGGCATTGTGACAGAGGAAATTAAACTGCTTACAGAGGGACACTATAAACTTAGTGTCCCTACTTTGCATTTAGTGTCCCTCCGTCTGCGTTCTAAATCAGTTAAGCACTGCACAGCCATCGCGAACTAACATTTTTAGGGTTCCTCAGGCCCTAAGTTGCGCCCTCTCTGAGATCAGACGCCACAACCTAGAGCCTTCAGGACCGTAAAAATGGCAGTTCCCTCTGAGGCAGTGCCTAACTATCATGTAGAACACAACTTCAGGTAAACTAAATGAATGTAGCCTTGTGCATGCAGATTCTGAAATGGCAATGGCAAAAATTAACTTTAGGTATAAATTTAGCTACCCTGTTGTTTGAAGTACTTGTACACAATGGCTCACTTGTCAGTAGTGCTGAAGCACATCACTAGTAATAAAAAAAAAATAAAAAAAAATAAAAAAAAATTAACAATAATATAATCACTTTGTAGGGCTACCACAAGTGACACACAAAATGTATCCCTGGTGCAGTGCAAGCTTAGTATATTCTAATATTCATGATGCATGAATATCATATCATAATTGTATAGTATAAAGTAAGCTAGTTTGGTCAGCACAGTCACAATTGCTTGAAGTCAAAGAAAATGAATGACATGAGGGTTCTAATTTTTTTGTATTCTACTTTTCAGCCAGTTCCACGTGATAGAAACCTCAAGAAACTCTATTAAAGGTAAGTTAAACAAGAAAGTCATACCCACTACTTATACAAAATGTAATAATTAAGTTATAGAGCATGAAATAATTCAGTCACCCCAAGACATATCTAACATTATCATGGTAAACACTCCACCAAAGGTGCCAGAGATGTGATTAAACAGAATCTCGCAATAACAACCCAAAAAATGTAATAATTTCAGAGCACCCTGTGTTTCAGTCTATCAGACAGAGTGAGTGTGGAACAGATATTGAGGCCTTCAAGTCCCACTGTTCTATCCAGCTACATCTCTTCGTACAGCAAACTTTGAATTTCTCAGTCTGTCCTATGCCCTCCGTCAAGACACTTGCTGCAAACAAGAAACTTTTAATTTAGCAATTATGTCATTTTATACTGTAAATGTACTTTTTTCTACCTGATAAATGATCATGTTTTGTAAAAAAAATTGCTGTAAGTCAAGTTCATACTGAATTAGATGGATCAAATGCATTTAATTACAAGTGACATGTACAAAGTGTGTGACAGCAAAGTCAGGGTTTTTTTTAGGGGGGGGCAGGGGGGGGCATTCGCCCCCCCTAGAGGATTTTGTGCCCCCCCTTGAGCATTTGAAATGAAATTTCATTATTCTAAATAGACCTGTGTGACACATGCATGCCCCCCCTTGCTAACAAAAATCTCTATTTTGCCCCCCCTTAGCAATTTTTCTAAAAAAATCCCTGAAAGTGGAACTTTAACATTTCACTGGACTAGTTAAGCAATGGTGGAAGAGACAAGTAACTGGATGGGTGACCAGCCAAATGGAAAAAAAATAAAAATGCAGCAGATAGTAATCAAGGTGACCAGCCCAATAGAAAAAAAAAAAAAAAAAAAAAAAAAAAAAATTGCAGCAGATAGTAATCAACTATTAGTACATCAACTGGACAACCAAAGCTACACATCAACAAAGGATTTCATTCAGATTGTAAACAGATACTTAATTACAACAGTTAATATTGTAATTTCATCAAAATGGAAAAAAAAAAAAACTCTCGAAAATATAAAAGAACCAAAAAAGAAAAAAATTCCAAAGCTCCACAAAAGTTACTACAATGAGAGTGTGAAGTGACAATCATGAGAGTGTGAAGATTGTAGAGGAGGGGCAGACATAACACAGTAATTCAAGGAAGGGTGTCCAATGCATGTATGGGTGCTGCTGCGAGGGCATGCGAATATCAAATTGTATAGTATTTAAAGTAAGCTAGTTTGGTCAGCACAGTCACAATTGCTTGAAGTCAAAGAAAATGAATGACATGAGGGTTCTACTTTTTTGTATTCTACTTTTCAGCCAGTTCCACGTGATAGAAACCTCAAGAAACTCTTTTAAAGGTAAGCTAAACAAGAAAGTCATACCCACTACTTATACAAAATGTAATAATTAAGTTATAGAGCATGAAATAATCCAGTCACCCCAAGACATATCTAACATTATCATGGAAAACACTCCACCAAAGGTAAGCCAGAGATGTGATTAAACAGAATCTCGCAATAACAACCCAAAAAATGTAATAATTTCAGAGCACCCTGTGTTTCAGTCTATCAGACAGAGTGAGTGTGGAACAGATATTGAGGCCTTCAAGTCCCACTGTTCTATCCAGCTACATCTCTTCGTACAGCAAACTCTGTCCTATGCCCTCCGTCAAGACACTTGCTGCAAACAAGAAACTTTTAATTTAGCAATTATGTCATTTTATACTGTAAATGTACTTTTTTCTACCTGATAAATGATCATGTTTTATAAAAAAAATTGCTGTAAGTCAAGTTCATACTGAATGAGATGGATCAAATGCATTTATTTAGAAGTGACAAGTGCAAAGTGTGTGACAGCAGAGTGGAACTTTAACATTCCACTGGACTAGTTAAGCACTGTTGGAAGAGACAAGTAACTGGATGGGTGACCAGCCCAATAGAAAGGGAAAGAAAAAAAAAATGCAGCAGTAATCAACTATCAGTACATCAACTGGACAACAAAAGATAACACTTCAACAAAGGAATTCATTCAGATTGTAAACAGATACTTAATTACAACAGTTAATATTGTAATTTCATCAAAATGGAAAAAAAAAGCAAACTCTCAAAAATATAAAAACAAACAAACAAACAAACAGAAAGAACCAAAAAAGAAAAAAACAACTTCCAAAAGCTCCAAGGCATGAAATGAACAAAACTTGTAACAACTACATGTAGATGAAATTCACAATTAAAGGTACTAATTTCATTATTATGGTCAAATCACAACAACCCCAGGAGAAATTCCACAACAAACCACCAGGAGAAATTCCATAACACACCAGGGGAAATTCCACAAGAAAGGATGAATTCATCCTTGTGAATTTCATTTGTTTGAATTACACAAGTTAAAAGGGTGTGGCACACCGTCTACGTATCCTCCCACGCAAACTCTTCATCCTTGTGAATTTCATGTTTGAATTACACAAGTTAAAAGGGTGTGGCACACCGCCTACGTATCCGCCCACACAAACTCGTTAGCTAAATCAATTATGTTGCTATGGGCCAAGTTATATACTTTCTATTCCTTGCTGCCTACTTCTCCATGCAGTGGACTGTGAAGTGAACCCTTTTTTTTTTACCTGAAATTGGACTCCTACGGCAAAAAAAACAGACATGAGCCTTCCAATTTCACAAGGCTTACAACGCCCGTTTCAGCATTCTACGGACCTTGGAGCTCAAGCCCGACAAACTTACAGAAGCTTTTTACGACTCACAATTTACTTTTCTAATTATGCACTGCAAGTAGTTTTGACTGGTGTATCTTTATTACGCAATCTCTCTCCGTAACTTTATTTGTTCTTGTGTAACAACTCTATTCCATTTAGAACGGCTCTGATACGTCGTTTTGTAGTTTTGGCAAGAAATAGCTAGCTGCAGAGAAGAGCCGGTTTGGAAAAAAATAAATAAAACACGGCAATAACGAATGGAGAAGGCGGCGAACAGCAGACTTCTAATGGGAACTAAGCGCCTTGAACACGAGCGGTTTGCTCCTGACTCCCCTCTTCTTCAGGCTCTCGTGAAAGTCGTCCTTAGTAAGACTGGTTCGGTGGAGAAGCGATAGGCTCTGGTAGTCGAAGCCCTCTGTAACCAGCTTCTTGGCTTGTGTTGGTGTGACACTGGGTTTTCCTAAGGACCTGGTGAGTGCTGCTGCTTTGATAAACAGAGTCTTTTGGGAAAGCCACTTCTTCAGTTGCATCTGAGAAGTCAGAACGGAGAGTTCCTTCAAACAGCCACTCAGTGATGGATGTAGCAAAACTCTCTCAAGTGCCAGTGCATGGGGAAGAGTAAGGTAATAACAACAGTAATAGCAATTACAATAACAGTAGTGGTACAACAATAATAATAATATTATTATTAATAGTTGTTGTAGTAATAGTAGTAGTAGGTAGTAGTACAGTAGACCCTCAGTTATCCGAACACCATTTTTGGGAATTATGATGATATTCATTGGAATTTTGCTGTGCATTAAATAGGTAAGAGATTAAGACTCCATTCAAAATGACTTATTTCGAATATCTGAACCTTTCAAATATCCGAACAACCCTCAGTCCTGAGGTGTTCGGATAACTGAGGGTCTACTGTAGTAATGGTAGTAGTATAGTAATAATAATAATGATAATAATGGTAATATAATAATAATAATAATTATAATAATAATAATAAAATAATAATAATGATAATAATAATAATAATAATGAATAATCTTATTATAGCTTATACTTTCAATGTCAACTCCAATAATTTTCTGGTGGAGTTTTTCCATGCCAAGTGATGTTCCCTGCAGCACCTCTTCCCCATCCTTCTTCATCTAAATAAAATTATTAATTAGAGGCTGCAATAATATATTTTTACCTTCCACAATACTGGTAGCATGTCACAGAAGTGGACATTATTCGGAAAGTTGAGAGTTGCCAAATCACTACGCCGTTCAACTTCTGAAAACAAAATGGGGAAGTCAAAAGCAGATCCGTTGTGTGCTACCAAGACTAATGCATGTGCATAGATTACAAATAAATAAATGAATAAAAAGAGGGGGGTAATACTTTTGCATACCCGGATAGTGAGGAATCCCTGTTTTTTCACTGACTAGAGTGGTGTTACTTGCAATCCACTCTAAAAATTTTGGCAACACAACAGACAGTGGCCGTTTACTCTTTAAAAGATTGGAGGTGATACCTGTTACCCTAGAACTAATTACAACTCTAATTATTTATAATGTATTAGAATATCAGCAGCAGAAATGTTTCGGCTGGTCCGAACCAGAGAGGAAAAAGTTGGATTGGGGATGGAACCAGGAGGTTGGATCACCTTGGCTATGAGTGCTTGAGCAACTTGGCAGACCTAGCAGACTACTCAGGCGAGCGTAATCAGCGTACAAATGACCACTGATCAGAAACGATAAGACTGGATAGTACTGTTTCTATGAACAGCTAGAATGGTGAAACTGACTGTGCCAGTAGATGTGCATGTTGAAATCATGTCATCATCGTGAGGAAACTTATGTCATCACAGAGCAGGGACAAGCGGTCTATCAAGTCATCTTTGAGGGTGCTATCAAACTCCTCTGCAAATAAGCCATCATCATCCTCCATGAACTCGCTGTCATCAAAGTTGGACACTGTAAGTGTTAGTAAAAAATTAAATTAAAAAATTATTTTTATTAACTTATTATAATTATTTATTGATTGATTAATTGATTTATAAGAATAGATCTATGATTATAATTAAGGGAGAAAAATTCCAGGGCTACTCCCCTTCTGTGTGAATCCCTGATGCATACATATATATATATATACACACACACACACACACAGTAGAGAGATTAAAATTTTGGAAAGACAAAGAAAATGAAATAACAAAATTAATTAAACATTCTTTCACTGTTGTTCAACACAATTCTAGGCACATCTGCTACAGCTGATCCGGAAAAATTAGCTGGCTTTGCCTCAGAAACATGAAACTTGCAGATGGTGGTGCCTTACTCACTATCAGTCAGCCCAGGAAAATCAGTGCTGGATTCTCTAGAGGAAACTGCGTGAGCTGGTACAAATGGACATGAGCCAGAAGGCATAGATGAACCTGTGCTGAGGGGCACAGACGGACCTGCATTGAGGGGCGGCACAGACGGACCTGCGCTGAGGGGCACAGACAGACCTGCATTGAGGGGCACAGACGGACCTGTGCTGAGGGGCACTGTTGGACCTGCACTGGGGGGCACAGACAGATCTGCGCTGCCGAGCACAGACGGACCTGCACAAACAAACCTGCGCTGTGGGGCACAGACAGATCTGCGCTGAGGGGCACAGACAGATCTGCGCTGGGGGGCACAGACAAGCCTGTGCTGGAGGGCACACACGGACCTGTGCTGGGAGGCACAGACAGATTTCTGTCACCTCCATCATGACTAACCAACGGGGACCTGTACAATATTATCATAGTCATAGATGAGACTGTACATCAGATTCATCAAAAAACGAATAATTTTATGCTGACCTTGAAAAAATGAATAAATTTTAGACTAAAAACAAAATATTAAGTATATATAATATTTAGAACGATTCAAAACATGACTGTTGACAGATCGTATTCTGTAAGTATGATGTTCAAATATCAATGTTATCATGTTTTGCTATAGGTTCCTCTACTGGAGTAGCATCTTTTCTTCTGCCTTGCTGCAAAAGCTGTTTTCCTCTTTGTGCCTGCTCTGCTAGCCATACCAACCACAATTAGATAACAGGCCACACGCATCTTGCTTTGAATAAAAGCCACGAGTTGTAAGGGCGAGATCGTGGAATTCAAACTAAGGAAAGAGGCAGTGTTTCTGTCAAACATGTAATTGTCGGTTGTTGTTTTGTGTCATTGTTGTTGGGCACTTCCTTCCATTAGGGCCTCAGGACCTATTAGTATATAGAGAGCAGGTGCAGGCCATCAATTTCAGTCAGTCAGTCAGTCAGTCATTTTTGCATTATTCTTGAAGATGATTGTTTGTGTCTAAATTGTATTTATTCTAGAGGCCATCTGGTGCTAGTGGTTATTGAGGCACAATAGTGTGTCCCACAATGCTTACCATATGTGAATCAATTTAAACTGATACATTTCCAATTCCAAATGTAATGAATATCTGGTACCAGGCTTCTAATTGAAAGTTCTTTGTCCAATTTATGTGTAATCAGACACATTATTACACTGCTCTACAAGAAAGAGTGTGATATATAACCTGGTCTTCATGTCTGCACATTCTTAAGTGCAGTGGCAGATTTAGGGGGTCTCGACTGGTGTCACACGAGCCTCCCTTTTTTCAGAATGAGACCTCATTTTTAGCTACAGTATTTCTTACCTGTAAGTGGAAATAAAAGTAGCTATAATAGAATCACTTCTTGCTCATCGTTGTTTTTCCTCGTCCTCAGTAACTGTGATCTTTTAAAAAAACGCTCCTCTACTTATTGATATATTGAGTCACGATATTTATATATAACTGCTTTTTTTATTGTTCATTATGTTAATGGTTTCTTTCTCACTTTCTTATTTTGGTGATGATTGATTGTATTAGTTAAGAAAAATATTGTTAGTGTGCAAGGCATGCGATGAATCCATCTCATCTTTCGCATCTGACAGGAAAACCGTGCAAACAACATTCTTGCACCATAGATAAAATAAAATTCTTTAATTCTGTGGTTGTTGGGGGTGTGGTGGTACTCATGCCTGTTGCTGGTGCATTGAATACTGGCACTTCGACCATGGCTGACGCTGACGGCAGGGTCCCCAGTGCTGGAGAAAAAGAGAGAGGGATTCATTAGGATGGAGCTTCCCACCCGTACTGCTTATGCTGGGCCACGCGCCCACACTAACAAGCCGGGCCACGCGCCCACACTAACAAGCCGGGCCACGCGCCCACACTAACAAGCCGGGCCACGCTCCCCCACTAACGAGCCGGGCTACGCACCCCCACTAACAAGCCGTGCCACGCGCCCATACTAACGAGCCGGGCCACGCTCCCCCACTAACGAGCCGGGCTACGCACCCCCACTAACAAGCCGTGCTACGCGTCCACACTAACAAGTCGGGCCATGCCACACTAATATGCCGGGCCACCCGCCCACCCTAAACCGGCAGGCCACCCGCCCACACTAATCTGCCGGGCCATACGCCCACCCAAGATGCTGGGCCCCCAATACTGTATTTCTATGTAGGGCCATGTACTTATTCTGGTGTGCTTGGACACACCCCTTTTACTTTTTTTTGTTGCCCACCCCTGCTTGCACCCTATCCTGCCTAGCTGATTTTTTTAATTTTTTTATTATTGCCCACGTGTAAATCCACACCTTATATATAATATTATACATTGCACTCCTTCTAGCACGTACTACGCCACCTTTAGCGTCCCCCTAGTACACTTCACCACCCCATCGCCTTATGCTAGCCGCCTACCGGTGATGCTTCCGGAACTTGTGCCGCTCCTCTCTGCAATGGCTGGGGCTGACTCGTATGCCGCTGGACCAGCCGAGGGCAGACCCACGTGTGAGTTGATGAGGCTCTCGATCCACTCCCGCTGGGCGTCAGTAAATTCCTGTGGGTCTTCTGACGGCGTATGCGAACTCTCGCCCCTCTCCTGCTCGGTCATCTCGTGGCTGCGTTCTCCCTTTCCCGAATACTCTCGCTGTAATCGCCCGCGATCACTCTTAGGAACTTCTCTGTCTGCTGCTGCCTTGAGCTGTGCTTGCTGAGCACGTGGGCTTTCTTTGCCTACTGCCTCCTCCCTCCGTTAACTACGTTTAATGATGTAATCATTAACCTTCATGTAACCAACCAATGAATCAAAGTAGTAAGTCCTACCCATCCAAATATAAACATGATGGTAAGTCAATAAAATTCATTGAGTAGGCACTGCTGAAAGACTTGCAATTGTTTGAAGTCAAAGAAAATGATTTTCAAGAGTGTTCTAACTGTTGCAAGTTCCAGGTGATAGAACTAAACAAGAAAATCATACCCAATAGCATGAAATAATCCAGTCACCCCAACAAGACATATATAACATTGTCATGGTAAACATTGTCATGGTAAACACTTCACCAAAGGTAAGCCAGAGATGTGATAAACAGAATCTCGCAACAACAACCCCCAAAAATGTAATTAATTTCAGAGCACCCTGTGTTTCAGTCTATCAGACAGAGTGAGTGTGGAGCAGATATTGAGGCCTTCAACCTGTCCTCCTGTTCTATCCAGCTACAACATGCCTTCATAAAGCAGACTTTGAAGTTCTCAGTCTGTCCTATGCCCTCTATCAAGTCACTTATTTTATTGTCATCTTACGCTGCAAACAAGAAACTTTGTTTAATTTAGTAATTTGCTTGTATTATGTCATTTTATATTGTAAATGTACTTTTTTTCTACGAGATAAATGATCATGTTTTGTAAACAAAAATGGCTGTAAGTCAAGTTCATACAGAATAAGATGGATAAAATGCATTTAATTACAAGTGACATGTATGTACAAAGTGTGTGAACATTCCACCTGGACTAGTTAAGCAGACTAAACAGAATCCTCTGGTTTAGCGACCATTACCCGTATCACCTTAGAAATTGAATTGTTCACCGCTTTGAATTGTTTTGCGGGTGCTGGGAGCTCCATTTCTATTCGAGTTAGTGGCGGTGGTAAGTTAATACACTATTTGTCACAGTTATAAGCACTACTCAACAGCATTTACTAGACGAACCACGAAGGTAAGTCTTGCGTAGGTATATTCAGTTGTGTGAAAGTATTGTGCGTTACAACCACTATTAAGAATATCACAAAGAAAATTTTAAATAACGTGACTTGATTTTGTTGCTTCTTTTTCAATTCAGTTGAGGGGAGTGGTTGCTATGGCATTGAATCCCCTTTACCGTATATGCGTAATTTAACAACTCAACTTTATTTTAGTAGTTTGAATAACAATAGTGTAGTTTAAGGCTCGCTCGCCATTTGTGCTCAAGCACACCACTAGTATTTGTTGTATTTGATAATGTACAGTGCATCAAGATTTGAAGGATCTCTGGATGTAGATTTGAATGAGGTCACGACGAACTTAGTCTAGTGAGAGGCACATCCCGACTAGATCACCCTGTACTTGTTCTTATTCTCCAGACTGAACCAGACATTCTCTGATACCTTACCAGGGACTATCAATTGATCAAGTCAGATCCAAAACACGGCATGTGAGTTGGTAGTAGTCCTCCATTGTATTGTGTTCACTTGTTTGGAACCACATCTTTCTTCTTTCTTTTATTCAAAAGTAATAAATTAAAAACAATATAGAATTTATGAGTTCCCTTGATGACAGCGGATAGTAATTTGTCATTTGAAACGGAACACATCGTATTATGTATTATGAAAGGACCAGCAATAGCAAGCAATTACAACTTCTTTCAGTAAGCTTGTCAATGTTTGCTGATCTCGGCCCAGGTACTTCGATTGTGCTTTGATGGTGAGAGGTAAAGTGAGCATGTCAGACATCAGGAGGAACATAGACCGCCTGCAGCCGTCTCTGCAGTTTGTGCATTGGAACCAGCATGGATGGAAGACTGGTCTCTGTTCCGTTCCTCCTAATGGGCAGGTATAATTAGAACATTGTTTATTTTTTAATCATGCAAGTCCTTGATTGCACTGTATGAGTTATGTTCATCAGAGCATCATTGGCTTCATTCAAAGCATGTGGGAGAGGTACAAGAATGGGCACTAATGAATTAGTACTTTGCACTCTAAGAAAAAAAAGGAGAATTTTTTTGTTTTTGTTTTTTAAGTTAAAAAGTGTTTACGCAACTTTTGTAATTGTGTGTTTATTCTTTTCTGCTAGGCTCACCCCCATCACTTCTGTACGGTAGAAGGCATGGAAGCATCTCTCTTTGAAGAATCCTTAGTCTTTTGTAGATTCTCTGATATGTGAATTAGTCCAGTCGAAATGTTATGAACCTAGAAATTTCAAGTACTATGAGTTTTTTTTTGCACATTTGTGTTCTAATGTGGCTCTAGAACAATCTCAGCTTGGTTGCCCAAGTTGCAACTTTGGGGAACTCCGGGAAACCGCAAAAATTAAAAATGGCCGCCATGAAGAATATCGACTTAAAAAAAATGTTATTTTTAATGTGTAATACCTCTAGCATAGGATTTTTGGGTATGTAGATTTTATTTCTGGTGTTTATTTTCCAATTTTAGTTCAGTTTCAGGTGCTATTGAGTAATTATTGTATTTTAGTCAACAGTGACCAACACATTGAATGGTGGTGATATCTAAAATAGCTAGCTAGCACATGTCTAATTCAAAATCCTCTTCAGCGATGATATAATCTTCATGAATGTCACCAGATTCCTCTTCCCCTATGTCTTCCATCACAGTATCACCTTGAAAATAGTCATCATCCACATCATTTCCCTCCTCTTCACTGTTGGTTTTAAATCTCACGGAGTGTGGATTGCAACAATCTTCTCCACAAGAGCAATTGCAACATGATGTGCATGCAAGGTGCTGCTTGTGGCAGCTGCATGCTTCAGAATTGCACTGCTTGCCTTGCACCTTGCACTGACACTTGATTACATTGACTAACTCTGGTGGAGCTGGAGCACTCTGAGCAACAGCAGGAACCGGAATGTCATTTTGGATGACCCACCCAAAGTGGGTGATACCAGCCGACTCATCAGGTGGTGCCTCCTGGTCTGCTGCCTTCCACAGCGTAACTTGCAGATGAGCTCGCAAGACGTGCAGTAAGAGGTTTGCAGATGTTGGAGGTAAAGCCATGATTTTGGGGTTTTTCTTCTTTTTGGTGAAGAGTGTGAAACGGACATCTTCTATTGCTGTCCCAAGAGGCTGGCGATAGAGGGCAGTGAAAAATGATTCAGTTGCTTTCATCAAATCAGTGTGTGTGGTTTCTACCTCACCAAGCACATGGGCTAAACCTGGGAAGTCCCCGCAGGGTGTTGAGTGCACTGATTTTCCCCTTGCCATATGGATATGATACCGTGTCACATCCAGTAAGGGCGTGTATGTCAAGGAGTTGGAGACATTTTGGCCCTAAATCAGAGCAGGCTGCATTGATATCTAATACCGTCCCGTCCCACCGCTCCATCTGCACCTTGCACTGCAGACTAGCTCGGTGTACCCAATACACCAATAGGACAAAGACATCAGTGTCGTCACTGAGAACACGAATCACACACCTGCCATGGTTGGCAGCCTGAAGGACATAAGAAATCATTGTGACATCTGCCTCATCATGACCGAAGGCACCGTCATCGTGAGTTTCCATTGTTACAGTGTCTCCCAAGCTGAAAGTGCATAACACGCTTGCCAACCTCCGTTAGTTCCTTTTGCTTTTGAGAATTGCATCTCGCTTGGGAAGAGGACTGGTGATAGAGAACTCATAGTCTATTACCATCTCTCCTGCACGCCGCATCCTCTCATGATCTTTGGCAGAGATGTCTTTATACTTGTCAAATACAATGATTTTCTCAGCAAACATCTGGATAACGATTAATCTGACCTTGAATAGAAGCAATCAAATCAGACACATTACCACCGTGTGGCCACACAGTGTGGTGAAACAGCTGAGAATCCACTACAACAGTATCAGGAGCTGTTGGTGAGACGTCAAGTATGCCAAGACGTTTGACAATACCAGACTTGTTGGCTTTGCGGAGGCAAGTGTGTTCATCCAGAAGTGATGATGGAACTGAACACAGCTCATACGTAAAGAGACGCCCAAGGTCAATTTGTCGCTGCTGACCAATCATAAGCAACCGAAGAAACATGTTCTCCAAGTCGATAACTGGCCTTACCTTGTTCCCCTTGGCCTTTTTCTTCAGAATCGACATTGTCTTGATTGGACTAGAGATGGGGCTGTGGAAGCCATCTGGGGGAGTGGCTATATAAGCACATTCCATCTTCACTCCAATACTAACTGAGTCGGCAACATTCACATCAGAAGGTGCAATTTGGCCAGAGACAGGGTTATAGAGATGAGGTCGCTTATCTTCAAGAGGGTGAGGATACTTCTCTACTTCAGCGGCAATGAGGCTTCGATCTTGTGCATCAACAAGACTCCGATGTTTCTGCTCCTCTTTGTGCTGTTTCTGCTTAAATTGTCCTGGTGTGCTACTGGAGTACACATAGTCCGTATTGTTTGACACATGGACAGTGATTGGAAAGGCATCAATCCACTCAGAAACTAGCTCTGGAGACAGCGTCATGCCTCTGAGTCCACCTTTGCCATCTTGATAGCTGTCTGCTCTCCAAATTGGTCGGCAGAGACTGCATTCCAGTATCCAGCATGGTGTCGACATACAAGATCCACATTGGCCTCAGTATCAAGTGTGCGCATATCTAGAAGGTACTGGGTGAGATAGCGAGCATACTGAACATGGCCAGCAAGAAAGAAATACTTCATCATACGTTCCAGAGTCACCTGCTTCAAGTGTATGTTGCCCTCTCTCTCTCTGCACGCTCAAATTGGTGGACAAGAAGTGTAGGAAGCAGGAAATTGTTTACCCATGACCAGTTGGATGGAGGCAAGCTGTGTCCAAAGTGCTCAATCTGTTCGAAAGTCTCGGCCCAGTTGACAGGTATTGCCTCAACAGTGCTGCTGACACTCCACGAAAAGCTCGCATGGCTTTCACCCAAGACTTCCCATTGAAGATACCTGTCATGAAGATTAGAGCATTGTTGATTATTGTGCTATAATTGTAGTACCATCAAACTTACCAGTCAGCCCCCCATATGCTGCAGCAACGTACACTTCTAGTCCCGAGTTCTTCATGAGCTTTCCAATACAGCCAATAAAGGACTGTATAATGTGCATGCCACCAGGATGGGCTATCACATTCTGAATCTGATTAGGCTGGTTCCAGCCTGTTTAGTAACTGCGAAAAGCTGCATGTCCAAACTAAAATGAATGTATTTCATTCCCATGTCAGTAAGTGACTTTTGCATGTAAGTCAGTGTTGTGAGGATGGTATCTGGATGAGATGGCGGAGCATCAATAAGAGGGCCGAACATGTATGTGGTTGCAGGTTTGAGGATACCCTGGGTCCTAGTGAGTTGGTTGTTGAAGCCATTCCACTCTATTGCTGTTGAGCCACAGTGTGTCAGCCTCTTGAGCTGTCTTGAGTCTCACCTGCCGAGCACTCGCATCAGCATAAGCAATTCCTGTACGCATCTTGTGCGTGAGCATAGCTGAAGGCTTCATCTGTTTAGGGCCGGTATAATTCACTAGTGGTATGGCCCTGTTTTTGCCTGACTTGCGAAGCCTTAAAACCTTGTCACATGGCACTACATATCCATGAGCATTCAAAATTTCAATTAGATCTCAGCTGCCAAACTTGTGGTGTAACTTAACTCCCAGACCAAGTGCTGTTTGGTTTCGTGTATTGGTAATACAATGTTGGATAGATTGTGACAGGCTTAGGGACTTCTTTGTGACCTCACCATTTGAGATCAGTTTGGAAATGAATTGCAACAATGTGGCACTAGTCTGTTGCCTTGCTTTGTCATGGGTAAAATATAGCTTTTGTTGCTGGTTAAAATGCTGTGTGCCTCAGTTTTAATTTTCCTCACTAATTCATCTTCTTTTTCCTCATCCACAGAATCAAGTTTAGTAACTTTAAATGTTGTACTTATATAGTCCTGGAACCCGACAATTGATGCACAACCCTCAATATTAAGTACAATCACATCATTGCCCAAAGAAGTTACCAGCTTAGTAAATAATTGTTTCTCACCAACTGACCACTGTAACCCAAATATTTATCATACAACTCAATGGATGACCAAGCACATTGTTTTTGATTGGCATACATCTCATTAGCAAGTAATTTCATAGCTTCATCATCATAATATAAGGCAACATCATCAGTATTATATAAAATTTTCCTAAATTCATTGTAGCAACGAAGGTGATACTGTGCCTCAGCAACAGCTAGATCATACACACCATGGCAATGGATAGCAACCTCTCTACCCCACTCATCATTTCGATCACCACAATACTGTAATACAACATCCTTGAAAGGTGCTGCATCTTTGATACCCTTCTTTCACACTGAACTACTTTGTCTCAGCGATCAGGATGCTTAGAGTTTATAGGCTCACATACTTTAGCACAAAATAAGCAATGCTTTCTGAATTCAAAATCACATATTACTTGTGACCTTCTAACCCTGGTACTTGGCACTTCACTGATGTCTGCCTGGATGGCTTTCCTCTTTCTAGACACAAGCTTTTTTATGTGATCTTTGGATGTATATGAACAATAACAGCTTTTATGGAGCTCAACAGAAGCTTGTTCTCCATGATAATCTAAAACACCCTGCAACTTATCAAGAATCTCACAGTCATGACGCTCCACTGCACACTCAATCAGTTTCTTCACTGCCTGTAGTTTGAAAGTGTTTAGTTGCCCAGACTTGCTACAAGTTGGAAGAAGGCACTTTTGATCAGCAGGTGTAGCCATCTTCACCTCACAACTTCATGTGCTTGAAAATTCCTGCAGCTGCAATCACATGCAGCTAGCTACAAGCACTTGATGCAATCCAGCTGGAAGTTCAGACAAAAAATAACACCAGAAATGAAATCTACAATACCCAAAAACCCTAGTCCTAGTCCTTGTGTTTTTGTTTGCTTGGAGGTCAACCCGTCACATACTCCTCTAACCAGATTCCTTTGGTTTAGCAATCTTTACATGCATTATGCAAAATAAATTTATTTTTACCCCTTTGAATTAGGTTGTTTCTAACATATCTGAGTTTTTGTGAATGAGGTTAGGCCTTACAAACTTTGTGAACTCGTGGCGGTGGGAAGTTATCTTGGTACTTGCTATTGTTCTCACTTGAAAAAAAATCCAACTGCTCAATAGTAAAAAATACAAGGTAAGTTTGTGTTGGTGTGAAAGTGTTTTGTGTACAGCTACTGCTCTTAGCTAAAGAATAGCAAAAATAAAAAATAAAAAAAATAAATAAATAAAATCTTAAATGCATTTTAAACATATTACCTGTCATTACACAGATTTCTAGGCTTCCTTTTGGCTACTACAGCAGTAAGCAAGTCTTACTTTATCCTTAGAAATGTTGTTTTTTCGAGTCAAACAATGGTGGTGAGTGGTTACTATGGCATTGAAAACCCTTACCGTGCATGATTTAAAATCTGCTAGCCGGAGTGCTTCCACTGGTTATTTAAATGGCTTATTGCTAAAATAGATACTACAGAATCTACCACTATTTGGAAAACTAGTTGTAACTAAAATAACTGTCAAAGGCTACATTAGTTGTAGCTACGAGCGACTGAATGCCTTCCTAAGTTACAGTAGGTGAATATGAGTTTCAGAACATAGCTAATGTACTTCTGGCATTGTGACAGAGGAAATTAAACTGCTTACAGAGGGACACTATAAACTTAGTGTCCCTGCCTTGCATTTAGTGTCCCTCCGTCTGCGTTCTAAATCAGTTAAGCACTGCATAGCCATCGCGAACTAACATTTTTAGGGTTCTCAGGCCCTAAGTAGCGCCCTCTCTGAGATCAGACGCCACAACCTAGAGCCTTCAGGACCGAAAAAAATGGCAGTTCCCTCTGAGGCAGTGCCTAACTATCATGTAGAACACAACTTCAGGTAAACTAAATGAATGCAGCCTGTGCATGCAGATTCTGAAATGGCAATGGCAAAAATTAACTTTAAGGTATAAATTTAGCTACCCTGTTGTTTGAAGTACTTGTGCACAATGGCTCACTTGTCAGTAGTGCTGAAGCACATCACTAGTAATAATAATAATAATAATAAACAATAATATAATCACTTTGTAGGGCTACCACAAGTGACATACAAAATGTATCTAGAAATCCTGGTGCAGTGCATGCTCAGTACATTCTAATATTCATGACATGAATATCGTAATTTACTATATAGAGTCAGCTCGTTGGTCAGTACACTCACAATTGCTTGAAGTCAAATAAGATGAATTTCAAGAGTGTTCTAAGTTTTTGGATTATATTTTTCAGCCAGTTTCACGTGACAGAAACCTCAAGAAACTCTATTAAAGGTAAGCTAAACAAGAAAGTCATACCCACTACTTATACAAAATGTAACAATTAAGTTATAGAGCATGAAATAATCCAGTCACCCCAACAAGACATATCTAACATTGTCATCGTAAACACTCCACCAAAGGTAAGACAGAGATGTGACTAAACAGAATCTCGCAATAACATCCCAAAAAATGTAATCATTTCAGAGCACCCTGTGTTTCAGTCTGTCAGACAGAGTGAGTGTGGAACAGATATTGAGGCCTTCAAGTCCCACTGTTCTATCCAGCTACATCTCTTCGTACAGCAGACTTTGAAGTTCTCAGTCTGTCCTATGCCCTCTGTCAAGACACTTTTATTTATTGTCATCTTACGCTGCAAACAATAATTTAGAAATTTACTTGTATTATGTCATTTTATACTGTAAATGTACTTTTTTCTACCAGATAAATGATCATGTTTCTTAAAAAAAATAGCTGTAAGTCAAGTTCATACAGAATTAGATGGATAAAATGTATTTAATTACAAGTGACATGTACACAGTGTGTGACAGCAGAGTGGAACTTTAACATTCCACTGGACTAGTTAAGCAATGTTGGAAGAGACAAGTAACTGGATGGGTGACCAGCCTACTGGAAAGGGAAAAAAATGCAGCAGATTGTAGTAATCAACTATCAGTACATCAACTGGACAACCAAAGCTACACATCAACAAAGGAATTCATTCAGATTGTAAACAGATACTTAATTACAACAGTTAATATTGTAATTTCATCAAAATGGAAAAACAAAAAAAAAAAAAACTCAAAAATATAAAACAAAACAGACAAGCAGAAAGAACCAAAAAAGAAAAAAAAACTTCCAAAGCTTCACAAGTTGACATGAGGAATAAATCTTTAAAATGACACATGAAGCATGCTTGCTTGTAAATGAAATTCACAAGGATTTGAAATTCACCACAGGGACACAACATCATGCATGCTAATAAGAATACACAGTGCAGTGTCACATGCATGCTTGTAGTCCTACAACATAAAATGAAATTCACAAGGAAATTCACAAGGAATGAGGAATCCTGTAAATCCTAGGACTATAAAATTCACAAGGACTAAATGAAATTCACATTCACAGTGCGATTCTTGTCAGTTCACCACAGGGACACAACATCATGCATGCTAATAAGAATACACAGTGCAGTGTCACATGCATGCTTGTAGTCCTACAACATAAAATGAAATTCACAAGGAAATTCACAAGGAATGAGGAATCCTGTAAATCCTAGGACTATAAAATTCACAAGGACTAAATGAAATTCACATTCACAGTGCGATTCTTGTCAGTTGGCCGTGAGGGCAGGTTAACCACAAATTGATTGGGCCTTGTAGTAAAATTAGCATCACTTAGCACCTAGAGTAGTGTGCTTTTTACACCCTCCAGGTATCTGCTCCCTTCACACTGAGAGACACGGTAATCCTCAGTGGAGTCTAAGGTTGTCTACCTAAGCAGTTACTTATTTGTGACCGTCTACGGGAAAACCGGGCACAATGCGGCGTGCGTAATATCGAGAAAAGATCGATCGATTTCTTAAAAATGTATTGTTTCAAGCCGACGGAAGGGAACGGTTAGGTCTATTATAGTGGGAACGACTTAAGCTACGACGATAAAACTTGGAGAGCTCAATATCTGGACGCCGACAACTCCGTAAGTGCAAAAAAAAAAATTCGAAGGGTGCCGCGTTGTGCCTGGTTTTCCTATAGACGGTCACATTTGTAGGGATGGGTGGGTGGGAAGATGCTGAATCCCTGTGTGATAGGAAGTTACTTTCTTCTCCACTGCTCATGGGCCTATCTAGTGCTGACAGGTCACACAGACGCGGTTCCACCTCCGATGAGCATGTGCGCCCTTACGCTCCGCACCCAGCCCCGCCCTGCCCTTTGCTCCTCCGTTAACCCTGTTTAATGTGACCATTAAACTTCGATTAACCTCGTTCGCTAGGGTCCTAGAATATAAGGGGTTGGCCGTGAGGGCAGGGGGTTAATTGGTGTTAACCACAAATTGATTGGGCCTTGTAGTAAAATTAGCACCACTTAGCACCTAGAGTAGTGTGCTTTTTACACCCTCCTACACCCTCCAAACCTCAGCCCAATCCAATTCCTTTTTTTAATTTATAAACGATTAAGCCTCATCCACAACTGAGTATAGTAGGTTAAGTTAAAACAATTGTATAACATAGTCTTTAAGCCAGTTTGATGTGGGGATCACTTGTTATCCCGGGCCAGAATACGAGAAGTCTCGGCCAGTTGATTTCTTGGTGTTTTTATGTACAGTTGGTAAGCGCTGGCTCTTCCACCAGCCAAGCATTTTTATAGTGGCATCACTGATGGCACACCTAGCAGCTGTCGTGGCAGCTCTGCTGCGAAAGCTGTGACCTGAGTAAGGGGAACTGTCCACTCCTGCCTTGGATAGGGCTCCCCTCACTTGCTTTACGAATCTTGACCTAGTAAGTGGTTTTTTGTCCTTGAAGTGAAAGAAGGGCCCCGAGTGGGAGCCTCTCATCACTAGGTACTTGAGAACTGCCGCCACCGGACACAGGGGAGTGCCCACTCGCCCCACAAAGATGTCCACTCCCAATCTGAATGGGTCCGTTTTGGAGGCCTTAATTTTTACCCGGAGCATGGTGGGATTTGCCAAGGAGTCGACGGTGACGTCTCCGCATGTTAGGTGTCTCGCCTGATCAATGACTTGTCTCCTGGCACTGTAATTTCACCAGACCTCAAGAAGCCGAAAAAAAACAAAGTTATTTTATTGACTCTCACCACACGTGTTTGTGTGTACGTTCTAATTGTGCTCAGTTTGTTTGTCTGTCAATATGTCTGATGAATCCAGTGTCGTCATTATTTAGGCTATATGTATTTGAACCACTGCACATTCAAACCGTCCAATCAGATTGCTCAATTCGTGATGACTATAATTCTTACCCGCTCCTAAGAAGTGAATAGGTGAACAATCCAATCAAAGATTCGTTTTTATGCACTCTGTTCAGTTCCTTACAAAATCCGTGGGCCTTCGATCATGTAAATAGAATGTATCGTTATGTGGCTTTTCTGGTCTCAGCCATGTCACAATAAAGGGCTATCATAAATACTGAAAACATAAACAGAAGCAGCTAATTTTGGGGTTAATGACAATTTTTAACCACTTCCTGCTAGGAATTATCTTTACATTAACGACCACTTAGTTCAATGGTGAGCTTGTCAGCAAATGTAAATTTTACATGGCATGAATATCTTTAATGCATTGTGGTGATGAAGAGTAAATATCACTACTATATTTCTTCTTAAGTGTTAATTATTAATTAGAACCCGTTGCTATATTGTTACTAGGTGTACTAACTTGGTAAGTGTGCACTATTTTTTGCCTTTAGGTATATAAACTGTGCATACTAACCACCCTTGGGGTATTGCTATTTTAGAGTTTTAGTTTAATAGAATAGGCCGGATAAAGCTGTGTGAGGCCTGGATATGATATGTGAGGGTCTACTACCCTCTCATATCCGACCTATACGGGGACCAGCCCTAGTTGACAACTCTCCTGCTGACAGTTCATACCTCTTACCTCATACCCAGGAATTTACCATAGCTAGCTGCTTAACTGTTTACCACAGAGCAGAGCAGCCCAGGGTAGAGTTAGATCTGGAGATAACAGCTGGCAGCTACAATGCTAAAGTAAACCTGCCAGGTGTGCTTCAATTGAATTTTAATTGAATTTTAATTTTGGGCCGGAAATTCGCTTGACACAGCCATATTTGTGCGAAAATGCTGATAAACCAAGTTGCTAGTGGAAACTGTGGGCCCTTTGGGTAAACGGGTTCTAAAATAGTTAGAGGCATGTGCTCAGGTACTGGTGGTTTTAGTGCACAAAGCCCTCGGGCCTACGGCCCTTGGGCTTCAGTGCACTAAATCCACCAGTACCTAAGCGCGTATGCTCTAACTATTACCTAGGTAATACTCATGCTAGACTTGTATATCAACCAATAATTGATAGTCTAAGGGTAATAATAGTCAGATGTATTGAATAAGTTTGCAATTGCATGATTGTGACAGTCCCGTCAGGTCAGTTGCGTATGATCAGGTTGTATCATTTCCTTCCTATTTCTAGAGAGAAGGATGACCACCAAGCTTCCAGCTTTGTGCTGGTTGCTTTCACTGATCCTGTTGGCTCCAGAAATTACATCCTTCTCAAATGGCCAATTTGGTAAGATTATGTATCCTATATTGTATTGCACTCGTTATTCGAGTAGCTTGCAGTTGCATAGACAGTGTAGTACCATGTACAAGAGAGCAAGGGTTGGTGTCCTTATACTCCATGCCATCACTCGAGTTATCTTGGCTAATGTTATAGATGACCTTACGCTATGCACCTCCAAGTTAGTGGTGGCCACTTTACGAGAAAATTATAGCAACTGGCTTTATGAGTATATTGCTTAATCATACACAGTATGTATGATCACTATAAACCAATGTAAGATTTTAGTTGTTTGTTGGTAAGCGAGCGAAGGGTTACACAATAGAGATTCCGTGGTGTTTACTTTGTTTGCTTATTTATATGGTACGTGGATCCCTTTTTTACCCGTGCCACTAATTACATACAGGTAAGTTGGTAAAGTGTCTTGATAAAATAACAAAGTAATAAACCTGTCGACCATGAACAGCAAGAAAGTTTATTGACGATGCTTACGGGGCTAGTAATTTTTGAGTGTGTTGCTAACTTATAATTTTCTTGCTTTAGGGAATAGTTCGTGTTTTGACTGCCAAGTACTTCCAATTGAATCCAATCAAGTATCACCAAGTGTTTTTAGAATGGTGCCAGTTGTATATACCAATGGGTATCCAGTGACCATATGTAACCAAGGATTCAATGACCAGGATGCAGCCGCAGTGTGTAGGTCAATAGGGCAATCGATTGGCCTCCAGTTTAGTGGTAAGTGTACTCATTTTCTTTCTTTTCTTTTTTTAAAATTATTAAATGCTACACTACGATATCGTCCAGGTGGTAGAGCTATGAGTGGTGTGTTTAACTCCAGTGTGGGTGTGCTAACTGTGCAGGATG